>Ga0156014_1136_pt1 | contig 37987 bp, 48 predicted proteins | sample RifCSPlowO2_02_FD_107668 | JGI IMG/M metagenome (GOLD analysis project Ga0156014, IMG submission 107668) | Rhodocyclales bacterium RIFCSPLOWO2_02_FULL_63_24 | reverse complement strand
TCCAGTGTGTTCAATGAACCGCCGGATGCGGAACCGCACGTCCGGTGGTGTGGGAGGACGGCGGGGGTGACCCCGCCTCCTACCCGATTCGATGCGATGCTCAGGAAGGACTGTTCGAAGTCTGCGTTTGCGTAGTTGTGGTGGTAGTCGTGATTTGCGTAGTCGAGGTTTGCGTTTCGACGGCCGCGGTGAGGGTGGTAACCGACTGGGCGAGCGCACTGCTTGCTTGGGGCGCGGCGGCCACAACGATCGGATTGGTAGCAACGGAGGTAGCCGCTGTAGCCACTGCTGCGGATACGGTTGGTGCAGCGGCAACCATTGTCGGTGTTGATGCGACCGCTACGGTTGTCGCTGCCAAGCTGGCGACGACAGAGGGTGCAGCGGCGATGACCGCCGGCGCAACCATGATTCGTGAGGCTGCTGACAACATGGTGGCCACCTGGGCAGAAGCGGCGCTCTGCACTGCGGGCGACTGGGCGACACGCATCGCCGCGTTAGCGACCGCGGCAGCAGCAGCAGGGTTGGTCGCAATCATTCGCTCTGCAGCAGCCATGGTTTGCGCCGCCAGTAGTGCCGCCCGAACCGGATTTCCCGCTGCCAAGGCGGCAATCGCCCGTTCAACCGCTGCAGCATTGCCTGACGCGATGGCGGCCAGCAAGGCGGGAGGCAGTGCCTGCTGCTGTTGGTTGCCGGCCTGCTGGGCTTGGGCTACGAGCGGCACGGCCGTGAGTCCAATCAGGCAGGCGGCGATGACGGTTTTGATTTTCATGAGCGTTTTCCAGTGTAGTGCGTTGCCGGGTTATTGCGGTTCATGGCTCGTGGATTACTCCACCTTGGCCTTCGCGCGCAAGTCGTCGATGTGTTTCTGCACCATGCGCTGCGTCAGTTGCTGGCCGATCTGGCCCTTGGCTTCGTCCATGCCCGGCAGCTTGAGTTCGCGCGTGTCTTCGAGCTGGATCACGTGCCAGCCGAAGTCGCTCTTCACCGGGGTTTCGGTGAACTTGCCTTTTTCCAGCTTGGTCATGGCGTCGGAGAAGGGTTTGACGAAGGAGGCGGGATTGGCCCAGCCGAGATCGCCGCCGCGCTCCTTGGAGCCGGGATCCTTGGAGTCCTTGGCCAGGGCTTCAAGTTTTTCGCCCTTCTTCAGCTTCTCGATGATCGCCTTGGCTTCGTCTTCCTTTTCGACCAGGATGTGGCGGGCCTTGTATTCCTTGTTGCCGAGCTTGGCCTTGATTTCGTCGTATTCCTTCTTGATCTGGTCCTCGGTGACCGGATGGGTCCGCACGTAGTCGTTGAGATAGGCGCCGATCAGCACGCCCTGACGGGCAAGATCCATCTGGCCTTGAACCTCGGGTTTCTTGTCGAAGCCCTTCTTGAGCGATTCCTGCGTCAGCACTTCGCGGCGCACCAGTTCTTCCGTCACCGCCTTGCGCAGATCCGGCGTGTCGGGTTGGCCCTGGGCGGTTTGACCCGCGATCAGTGCTTCGGCGCGAACCTTCGGGATGGCCTTGCCATTGACGGTGGCGAATGTCGCGGATTCCTTCTTTTGGGCGAAGGCGGGCGCTGCGCTTACCGATACGGCGAAGGCGAGCAGGAGTGCATGACGGAGGGTACGATTCATCTTGGTTCCTGAATGGTCTGGATGTGTGGCGAGGCTTGTCTGGCGGGGCTTGTCAGTGTTCGTCCGGGCTTTTGGCGGTAATGCTGAGTGCGTGAATTTCCCGCTTCATCAGCGGGCCGAGCGCATCATACACCAAGCGATGTCTTTCCATTGTCCTGCAACCGGCGAAGCGCGGCGAGACGATCGCCAGCCGGTAATGGCCGCCGCCGCTGCGGGCGCCTGCATGGCCGGCATGCTTGGCCGAGTCATCGATGATCTCGACGGCGACCGGATCGAGCACGCCGAGTTTCTCGCGCATGGCATCGATGACGCTCATGACTTCGGAAAAACCTGGCGGAAGGGGCGTACCGTGACGCGGTCATACACGCCGGCGGCGACATAGGGGTCGGCATCGGCCCAGGCCTGCGCGGCGGCGAGCGAGTCGAACTCGGCGACGATCAGGCTGCCGGAAAAGCCGGCGGGTCCCGGGTCCGGGCTGTCGATTGCGGGGAACGGGCCGCCCAGCACCATGCGCCCCGCAGCTTCCAGTTCGAGCAGACGGGCGAGATGGGCGGGACGGCTGGCGAGACGCTGTTCCAGGCTGTTCGGCACGTCTTCGCCGACGATGGCATAAAGCATGGGTTAACTTTGTCCTTGGGATGGCGGTTGGGGAGCGGTTTGCTGTTTGTCTTCCGGAATGTATTTGGCCAGCACCATGCCCTGGATCACGATGAACACCAGCATCAGGCCCATGCCGCCGAAAAGCTTGAAGCTGACCCAGGTATCGGTGCTGAAGTTGAACGCCACCCAGAGATTGACCACTCCCATGATGGCGAAAAAGCCGATCCAGGCGAGATTGAGCCTGCTCCATAGTGTTTCGGGCAGTTCCACCTGTTTCTCAAGCATGGCGCGGATCAGGTTCTTGCCAAAAAACCGGGCGGAGCCGAACAAGGTCGCGGCGAACAGCCAGTAGAGCACGGTCGGCTTCCACTTGATGAAGGTCTCGTCGCGCAGGATCAGCGTCGCGCCGCCGAACACCACCACCAAGGCCAGGCTGACCCAGAGCATGGTGTCCACCTTGCCGTGGCGATGCCAGACCCAGCCGATCTGTGCCGCCGTGGCGGCGATTACCACGCCGGTGGCGATGTAGATGCCGAACACCTTGAAGGCGGCGAAGAAGAGGATGACGGGAAACAGGTCGAAGAGAAATTTCATGGGCTGAATTATAAGCTGCGGACGCCGGGTGCCAATCGAGCGCAGCGAGCAAATCAGTTACTCCCTTCCCGCGGAAGGGGGTGGGGGGGCTCGTCAGGGGCTAAATTCAGCGACGCTGAATTTATGCAGTAACGCAGGCCAGTCGGCGCCGGGCCGTCGGGAAAGACGTGTCCGAGGTGGGCACCGCACTTGCTACAGACGACCTCGGTGCGGCGCATGAAATGACTGCGGTCGTCATTTTCGGCGATGCTTTCGGCATCGATCGGCGCGGTGAAGCTGGGCCAGCCGCAGCCGGAATCGAACTTCGTCGCGGATGCGAACAAGGCTTCGCCGCAGCCGATGCAGCGATAGGTACCGGGATCCTTGCAGTCCCAGTATTCCCCGCTGAAGGCTCTTTCCGTGCCTTTCTCGCGGACGACATGGTATTGCGCGGGCGTAAGCAGTGCGCGCCATTCGGCTTCGGTCTTGTTGATCTTCGGCTTGTTGCTCATGAGTGCCTCTGGGCGCTGACTATAATCCGCTCCATGGTGACTGAGATCAACCGGCGTGTGAATAAGTTCTGGACAAGGCGATGCGCATAACCGTGCTCGGGGCCGGCGTGGTCGGTGTGACAAGCGCATGGTATCTGGCGGCGGACGGTCACGAGGTCACGGTGATCGACCGTCAGCCGCAGCCCGCGCAGGAGACCAGTTTCGCCAACGGTGGCCAGATCTCGGTCAGCCATGCCGAACCCTGGGCCAATCCGGGCGCTCCGTTGAAGGCCCTCCAATGGCTCGGGCGCGAGGATGCGCCGCTGCTCTGGCGCCTGCGCGCCGATCCGGCGCAATGGGCCTGGGGCTGGCGTTTCCTGCGCGAATGCACGGCGCCGCGGGCGCGCGCCAATGTCGGCGCCATCGTCCGGCTCGGCCTGGCCAGCCGTGCCGCCTTGCAGGCGTTGCGGCGGGACCTGGCGCTCGAATACGATCACCTGGAACGCGGCATCCTGCATTTCTACACCGATCCGCGCGAATTCGAGCATGCGCTGCCGCAGGCGGCGCTGATGCGCGAGTTCGGTTGCGAGCGGGTGCCGAAGACGGCGGCCGAGTGTCTTGCCATCGAGCCGGCGCTGGCCGCTTCGCGCGTCCGCATAGTCGGCGGTACCTACACGGCAAGCGACGAATCGGGCGACGCGCGACGCTTCACCCAAGCCTTGGCGCAGCACGCCACGGCGCGCGGGGTGTGTTTCCGCCATGGCGAAACTGTGGCCGCCTTGCTGCGCGATGGCGGCCGCCTGGCCGGCATACGTCTGGCGTCGGGCGAACTCCTGCGCGCCGATATCACCGTGTTGGCCCTGGGCAGCTATTCGCCGCTGCTGCTGCGGCCGCTGGGCGTGAGCCTGCCGGTCTATCCGGCCAAAGGTTATTCCGCGACGCTGGCCCTGACCGACGGCGTGACGGCGCCGTCGGTCAGCCTCACCGACGACGGCCACAAGATCGTCATCTCGCGCCTGGGGCAAGCCTTGCGCGTCGCCGGCACGGCGGAGTTCAACGGCTACGACGTGTCGCTCAATGCCGCGCGCTGCGCGGCGCTGTTGCGGCGCACCCGGGAGATATTCCCGGCGCTGGAGGCGGTGACGCAGGTCGACTACTGGGCCGGGCTGCGGCCCGCCACCCCGGGCAATGTACCTGTCATCGGCGACATGGCTGCCGCCGGGCTGGCCGGCTTGTGGCTCAACACCGGTCACGGCACGCTGGGCTGGACCCTGGCGTGCGGGTCGGCGAAGTTGCTGGCGGATCTGGCGGCGGGCCGCGATCCGGGGCTGGAGACGACGCCTTACCGGTTTCAATAATCGCCGTCGGCGTCGCGCCGGCGCCGACTCTTGACGTTCAGTGCAAGTGCCGCGGAGCGGTTTCGGCCTGCTCTTCGGGCAGTTCCGCATGCATCGGTTCGCCCTCGGGATTCGGATAGAGCGGGGCGCCGCAGTCGTCGCAGAATTCCAGCGGGAAGCGCTGGTCGAGCAACAACACGCTGGCGACGCCGGCCTCGTGCAGCGTGGCTTCGATCTGCGCCGGGGCGTCGTTGTTTTCGTCCTCGTGCTCCAGCAGCGGCCAGACCACGCCATGCACCACGTCGCTGCTGCCGGCCTGGGTGAAGCCGATACGGAATTCCTCGAGCTGGCGATCGTGGAATGGAGCCACCACGGCGCGCAGCTCGGCTGCCGGGCGATTCAGCACGGTTTGCAGAAAGGCCACGGCGGCGCGCAGCGACCAGGGGCGCGAGGCGCGGTCGGCATCGCGCACCGCGGCATGGTAGGCCAGCACCGGCAGGAACTCGAGGGCGCAGGCGGGCAGCAAGGGGCGCAACGCGTCGCCACCCTGTTGCGCCCATTGGCGGAAGGACTCTGCGGGATCGCCATCGTCCTCCTGCCAGCGGAATAGCGCCGCGCCGCGCGGTGCGGCGACCGCGCCGATCAGATAGCGGGTATCGGAGAGGAAGCTCATGGTTTCGGCAAGTTGCGCCGGGTCGACCTTCAGGTTGCGGCCATGGATCGCGGCCTTGGCCAGCTTTTCCGCCAGTTGCGCCGTGGCGACGTAGTTTTGCGGCAACTGGTCGGGACTGTAGAGCACGTCGGCGAGGCCGAGTTTGGCATCGGCGGCCAGCACATGTGCCTGCAATTGCACCCGCAGCGCGTCCATTTGCGCCGGCGGAATTCCGCCTGAGGGAATCTGGAAGCGCGACCAGGCCAGCAGGGGGGCCGCGATCATCACCACGTCGAGTTCGCCGGCCGTCTCGGCGCGGCGCGTTTCGGCGCAGGACTCGACCATGTCGGCCAGTTCGTCATAGGCACGCGAGCCGCCGCTGTAGAGTTGGTCGAGTACGGCGATCAGGGTTTCCTCGGCGTCGCTGGCCAGCAGGCGGTCTATGTGAGCGGCCAGGCGGGCTTCCCAATAGGCATCCTCAATTCGGTTGGATGACTGGCTGAGTCGCGTAGCCAGGCGCGTCAGAAGTTCGGAGTCCGGCGTCTGGCGGGCGCGGCGCGGAAGGCGGTTGCGTTTCATTGAAGATTGAGGCCGAAAGAATGTGCCGGCAGGAGCGGCGAGGTGGAATTCTAACAGTTGCCAAGACGCGGGGCTTGTTACCGGAAGCTGATAAACTCCGCCTGTTTTTTTGCCAGCGGTGGAACCCGATGTTCTCGAAATTGATGCCCAGAGAGGCCAAGTTCTTCGATTTGTTCAATGCCCACGCCGACCTGGTCGTCAAGGGCGGGCGGCAACTGGTGGCCTTGGTGGATGACCTGGGCAAGGGGCCCGACGTGCTGGCGCAGCATGTGCAGGCCATCGACGAAATCGAGACCGGGGCCGACAAGATCACCCACGAAACCATTGCGCTGCTGCATACCTCGTTCAATACGCCGCTGGATCGCGACGAGATTCACCAGTTGATCATGCGCATGGACGACATCCTCGACCTGATCCAGGATTTCGCCGAGGCGATGTATCTCTACGACATACGCCAGTTGACGCCTGAAGCCAGGCAGCTTTCGGACATCGTTGCTTCCAGTTGCGAACGGGTCCGTTCCGCCGTGGTCCTGCTCAACAAGATGGATAACGCACCGGGCATGCTCAAGCTGTGCCGCGAGATCGACCAGCTCGAATCCGATGCCGACCGCGCCATGCGCACCGGCATTACCAAGCTGTTCCGCGAAGAGGCGGACGTGCGCCAGCTGATCAAGATGAAAGGCATTTACGAGTTGCTGGAGTCGGTGACCGATCGTTGCGAGGACGTTGCCAATATCATCGAGGGCATCATCCTCGAGAATTCCTGAGCGACCGTCATGCATGCGGTCGAGATGAGTCTGACGGTGATCGTGGTGCTGGTGCTGCTGGCGCTCGTGTTCGACTTCATGAACGGCTTCCACGATGCCGCCAATTCCATCGCTACCATTGTTTCCACCGGCGTCCTGAAGCCGCAGCAGGCAGTGGCCTGGGCGGCCTTCTTCAACGTCTTGGCCGTCATGGTGTTCCAGCTCAAGGTCGCCACCACGATCGGCAAGGGCACCATCGATCCGAACATCGTCGACCACTACGTGGTGTTCGGTGCGCTGATCGGGGCCATCGCCTGGAACATCATCACTTGGTATTACGGTATTCCGTCCAGTTCGTCCCATGCCCTGATCGGCGGCCTGGCCGGCGCCGCGATGGCCAAAGCCGGTACCGGTTCCCTGGTCTGGGCCGGGATCGGCAAGGTGGTTGCCTTCATCCTGATTGCACCCTTGCTCGGCTTCATCCTCGGCGGCACGATGATGGTGGTGGTGTCCTGGTTATGCAACCGAAGTACGCCGCGCAGAGTGGACAAGAGCTTCCGCCGTCTGCAGTTGCTGTCCGCGGCGGCCTACAGCCTGGGCCACGGCGGCAACGATGCGCAAAAGACCATCGGCATCATCTGGATGCTGTTGATTGCCGCCGGCATTTCCAAGACCGGCGAATCCGTGCCGACCTGGGTGATTTTCTCCTGCTATTCAGCGATGGGCCTGGGCACGATGTTCGGCGGCTGGCGCATCGTCAAGACCATGGGCCAGCGCATCACCAAGTTGCGGCCGGTGGGCGGTTTCTGTGCCGAGACCGGAGGCGCCATCACGCTGTTCCTGGCCACCGGGCTGGGGATACCGGTGTCCACTACGCATACGATTACCGGCGCCATCGTCGGTGTCGGGGCTTCCAAGGGGCCCAGCAACGTACGCTGGGGCGTGGCCGGCGGCATCGTCTGGGCCTGGGTGTTGACCATCCCGGCGAGTGCCCTGATTGCCGCCGTTGCGTGGTGGCTGGGGCGTTTTCTGCTGTAGTTCGCCGTGAGCCACTGCCAGAGTTGCGGAGCCTGTTGCGCCACTTTCCGCGTCTCGTTTCATATCGAAGAAGTCGATGATGTGTCGGGGGGCCGCGTGCCGGCAGGGCTGGTCGAATCGGTCGCCGGGCAACTGGCGTGCATCCGCGGCACGGCGACCGCGCCGCGGCGCTGCGTGGCTTTGCGCGGGCGCATCGGCGAGGCGGTGTCCTGCGCCATTTACGAGTTTCGTCCGGACGCCTGTCGCGAGTTCGCGCCGCTGGCCGCCGTTGGCCGCGGCGACGAAGCCTGCAACGAGGCGCGGCGACGCCACCAGTTGCCGCCATTGGGGTCGGCATGAACGCCCGTAGCGCTCCCGGTCCGGCGGCCTTTGCCCTGATGGTGCTGTTGTGCGCCATCTGGGGCATGCAGCAGGTGGCGATGAAACTTGCCGTCGCCGAAATCAGCCCGGTCATGCAGGCCGGGTTGCGCTCCGGTCTTGGCGCTGTCCTCGTTTACGCCTGGGCGCGTTGGCGCGGGATGACCCTGTTCGCTCACGACCGGTCGCTGCGGCCGGGCTTGCTCGCCGGGTTTCTGTTCAGCCTCGAATTCGTCTTCATTTTCGTCGGCGTCGATCACACCACGGTGTCGCGCATGGTGGTGTTCCTTTACACCGCGCCGTGCTTTACGGTACTCGGCCTGCACTTCTTCGTGCCCGGCGAACGCATGGGATGGCGGCAGGCGGTGGGCGTGCTGCTGGCATTCGCCGGCCTGGTCTTGGCTTTCATCGACCAGGCGTCGGGCGGCAGCCTGCTGGGCGACGCCTTCGGCGTGCTCGCCGCGCTGTTCTGGGCGGCGACGACGGTCTTGATCCGGGCCACGAAGCTGGCGCAAGTGACGGCGACCAAAGTGCTGCTGTATCAGCTGGTGGTCTCGGCCGCTGTCATGTTTCCGCTCTCCTGGCTGCTTGGCGAGCGCGGCATCGGCGTGCTGTCAGCGCCGACTCTCTGGGCGATGGCCTATCAGATCGTGATCGTGGCCTTCATCAGCTACCTGGCGTGGTTCTGGTTGCTGACACGCTATCTGGCGGGTCGCCTGCTGGTGTTTTCCTTCCTGACGCCCTTGTTCGGCGTCGGCTTCGGCATGGCCCTGATGGGCGACCAGCCCAGCCTGCACTTTTTTGTCGCCGCGGCGATGGTAGTGGGGGGTATCGTGCTGGTCAATCTGCCGGCGCGCAAATGAACGGCATATTCCCCGTCCTCATTTCCGACACAAGTCGGGACCACGGTTCGCTGCGCGCGCAGAGTCCTGGAGCGGCTGCCTTGGGGCAGTCCGGCGGCAAGCCATGAACCGGCTGCAGGCGTTTTCGCTGGGCCTGCGCTCGGTCATGCCGCTGTTGCTGGGCGTCGCCCCGTTCGGTGTGATCTACGGCGTGGTGGCGCTGCAAAGCGGCATCCCGCCCCTGGCGGCGATGGCGATGTCGTCGATCGTCTTCGCCGGTTCCGCGCAGTTTCTGCTGGCGCAATTGGTCGGTGCCGGTGCGCCCCTGCTGCTCACCGCGGGCGCGGTGGGATTGGTCAACCTGCGCCACGCCCTCTACAGCGCCTCGGTGGCGCCCGTTCTGGCGCACCTGCCGCGGCGCTGGAAACTCCTGCTGGCTTATCTGCTGACCGACGAAGCCTATGCGGCGGCGATCCCGCATCTGTTGGCTGCGGCGCCTCCGTCGCGGTCGTCGGCGGGGCACTGGATCCTGTTCGGCTCGGGCTTCGGCCTCTGGGCCGGCTGGCAGGTGGCGACGCTGGCGGGGGTGCTGATCGGCGCGCAATTGCCTTCGAATCTGGGGCTGGATTTTGCGTTGCCGCTGACCTTCATCGCGATCGTGGTGCCGATGGTCGACAGCCGCGCGCTGTTTGCCGCCGCCCTTGTTGCAGGAGCGGCGGCGGTCGCCCTGGCCGCGTTGCCGTACAAGGTTGGCTTGTTCATCGCGGCGCTGGCCGGCTTGGTGGTCGGGGCGGCGCTGACAAGGACGGCGAAATGAATCTCTGGTGGCTGATGCTGGCCTGCGGCGGCCTTACCTTCGGCATCCGCTACTCGTTTATCGCCGCAGAAGGCCACTACCAGCCTCCGCCGTGGTTTCGTCGCCTGCTGCCCTTCGTGCCCGTCGCGGCGCTGACGGCGCTGACGGCGCCGGAACTTCTGTTGGTGCAGGGCGAACTGATTCTCGGCGGCGACAATCCGCGCTTGTGGGCCGGCCTGGTGGCTATCTTCGTCGCTGCCCTGTGGCGCAACACCTTGCTGACCATCGGCTGCGGCTTCCTGGCGTTGTTTGCGCTGCAACGTCTGTGAGCCGCTATTCGGCCCTGCAACTGCGGAAGCCGACGAATATGTCGTCGCGCTGCGGTTCGTAGTAGTTGCGATAGCGTGGATTGCGCATGCGCTGGCGGGTGGCGAACGAGCCGCCGCGCACGCTGCGGTGGGTGTGGAAAAACGGCGCGGCGTATTCGGCGTAGGGGTCGGGGCTGAAGCCGGGATAGGGCGCGAAGGCGCTGGCGGTCCATTCCCAGACCTGGCTACCCCAGGCGAAATTGCCGGCCTTGAGCGCGGCGTATTCCCACTCCGTTTCGCTGGGCACGCGCCGTCCGGCCCAGCGACACCAGGCTTCGGCTTCATGCGCAGTAACGTGAATCAGCGGCTGCCCGGGTGCCAGGGCAATCCAGTTGTTGAACCGCCGCTGCTGCCAGATCCCTTCCTTCCTGCGCCAGTAGCGGGGCATGGTTTGGCCGCTGGCGGCGAGCCAGGCCCGGCCGTCTTGCGACCACCATTGCGGTTGCCGGTAGCCATCGTCTTCGACGAATTTCAGATAGTCCGCATTCCTTACCGGAGCGGCAGCAATCGCGAAACTGTCGACGTGCTGCGGATGAGCCCACTTTTCATTGTCGAAAACGAAGCCTTTGCCGTTCGGTGAGCTGCCCAGCAGAAACTCCCCTCCCGCCAGTTCGATGTCGTTTGGCGGCGGCAGGTCTTCGAGGCCGTCCGCAGCAGGCCAGGCCAGGGTCTGCCGGGTGTAGCCGAAGGCCTCGTAATGCATGTCCTCATGGAACAGGGCGAGTCGATGGAAGTAGAGCGCGGGCTCGGTTTCCGGCAGGCGGTGCAAAGCTTCGAGAGCCGCATCGAGGGTGTTTTCGAGATAGTCACGGGTTGCCTTCCAGTCGGGCAGATCGAGTTGCCAGCGACTGTCGTGCGGTACATGGACCGAGTCGTACCAGCGGTCGGCATCACGCAGCACGGAGGGACGGGGTGCCGCCGCCTGCCCTCGATAACGTTGGCACCAGTACTCCATGAACCAGGCGACATGGCCGAGTTCCCACAACGGCGGATTGATGATCGCGAGCAGAGGAACCCGTTGCGGGGCGGGCGAAGGGACGCCTTCGACGCTGACGGTGTCATGCCACGCCGCCCATTGGTCAAGCAGCCTGATCGTATAATCGCGCCCATCCCGCATCGCATCGGCGAGCGGCGTTTTGTCGGCAGTTCTCAGATCAGGCGTGGCCATAACTTCCCCTCCCTCCGTTGCCATTATCAGCCCGGCGCTGGCCAGTGCCAACAACGGCAATTGGCATACGGCGCACCGATGGGCGCGCTGCCTGGCGCCTCAGGCGCGAGTGCGCATCGAGCGCGAATGGAGCGGCGCCGACGATGCGCTGATGATCGCCCTGCATGCGCGTCGCTCGGCTGATTCCATCGCGAGCTTCGCCGCACGCTATCCGCAACGTCCCTTGGTACTGGTCCTGACCGGGACCGATCTCTACCGCGACATCCGCGAGAACCCGCAGGCACAGCGCTCGCTGACGTTGGCAAGTCGTCTGATCGTGCTGCAGGAAGAGGGACTGCGCGAGTTGTCGAGCGACCAGGCGGCCAAGGCAGTGGTGATCTATCAGTCGGCGCGACTTTTGAAGCCTGGCCGGCGCAGCCGGCGTTACTTCGATCTGGCGCTGGTAGGGCATCAGCGGCCGGAAAAGGATCCGGTCACCGCGGTGCGCGCGCTCTTGTGCCTGCCCCACGATATTCCTGTGCGTCTGTTCCACATCGGCGCGGCGCTTGATCCCGGGCTCGCCGCGCAAGTCGCTGCGCTTGGCGCAAGGGACGATCGCTACTGCTACCTGGGGGTCTTGGCGAAAGCGGCGACCCGCCAGCGCATCAAGCGTTGCCACCTGCTGCTGTTGCCGTCGCTGATGGAAGGAGGGGCAAACGTGTTGATCGAGGCCGTAAACAGCGGCGTGCCGGTCCTGGGCAGCGATATCTCCGGCAATCGCGGTATGCTTGGCGCCGACTATCCCGGCTGGTTTCCCGTCGGCGACGCGGCGCGACTGGCGGAATTGATCGCCACTGCGGCGCGCGATCCTGGCTATTACGCGCTCTTGGCCGCACGCTGCGCCGAGCGGGTATCCTCGTTTTCCCCGGCGCGTGAGTGCGCGGCCGTTTGTAGTCTTCTTGAAATGACAAGGTAATCGGAACGATGAATTCAGGCAAACTGTCAGGCAACCCGATCCGACTGACATCTTTCAGCCATGGTGGCGGTTGCGGCTGCAAGATCGCTCCCGGCGTGTTGTCCGAAATCCTGCGTAGCGCGCGCGGCTGGCCGGTGCCGAAGGAACTGATGGTCGGCATTGAAACCAGCGACGACGCGGCCGTGTACCGCCTCAACGATCAGCAGGCGCTGATTGCCACCACCGATTTCTTCATGCCGATCGTGGACGACCCCTACGACTTCGGCCGGATCGCCGCCACCAATGCGATCAGCGACGTGTATGCCATGGGCGGCACGCCGATCATGGCCTTGGCCCTGGTCGGCATGCCGATCGACAAACTGCCGCTGGAGGTCATCGGCAAGATATTGGAGGGCGGCGAAAGCGTCTGCGCCGCGGCCGGCATCCCGATCGCCGGCGGTCACACGATCGACTCGGTGGAGCCCATCTATGGCCTGGTGGTGATGGGCCTGGTGCATCCCGACAGGGTGAAGACCAATGCCGCCGCGCAGCCTGGCGACGTGTTGATCCTGGGCAAGCCGCTGGGTGTCGGCGTCCTGTCGGCGGCGCTGAAGAAGGGCGCGCTGGACGCCGCCGGCTACGAGGCCATGCTTGCCAGCACCACCAAACTCAACACTCCCGGCAAGCATCTGGCGAATCTCGACGGCGTACATGCCCTGACCGACATCACCGGCTTCGGCCTGTTGGGACATTTGCTGGAAGTGTGTCGCGGGGCGAAATTGTCGGCAGCGCTGACCATGTCGCAGATTCCTGTGCTGGCCGAGGTGGAACGGTTGGCGACGGCCGGTTACATTACCGGCGCCTCTGCCCGGAATTGGATGGCTTATGGCGACGATATCGTGCTTGATGGGTCGATCAGCGCCATGCAGCGCGCCTTGCTGACCGATCCGCAAACCAGCGGCGGCCTGCTGGTGGCGTGCGAGCCCGCCGCCAGCGGCCGGGTCCTGGAAATATTTCGCGCCGAAGGTTTCGGCGCGGCCGCAGTCATCGGAAGTCTGGATTCCGGACCGGCTCGGGTGAGCGTGGGTGTCTGAGCTGCTATTCGGCCTTGCGGGCGAAGAACAGGGCAAACCAGGCGCGGGGATCGGTCCACAGCCGGATGTCGGCAAATCCGGCGGATGCCAGGAGGGCTGAGAAGTCCTCGGGCGAATACTTGTACGAGTTTTCGGTATGAATCCGTTCGCCATCGGCGAAGTGCCTGAACTGACGGCCGCCGGCACCCGGCCAGGCAGCGGCGAGCGCGCGACGTGCCTCAAGATACATTTCGATCCGCTTGTCGCCGGCATTGTAAAAGGCCACGTGCCGCCAGTCGCCGATCTCGAAGTCGGCGCCGAGCCGGGCATTGACGTGCCTTAGCAGGTTGCGGTTGAAGGCTGCCGTGACGCCCAGGGCGTCGTCGTAGGCGGCGTCGAGCAGTGCCTTGTCCTTGATCAGGTCGACGCCGATCAGCAGGCCACCCGAGGCGTCCATCTGGCCGGCCAGTCGCCGCAGAAACTCGCGGGCTTCGGGCGGATCGAAGTTGCCGATGCTGGAGCCGGGATAGAAAAACATGCGCCGTTCCGGCGGCAGATCGTCGGGCAGCTTCAATTCGTCGGTGAAGTCCAGTCCGACCCCGACCATCTCGATCGCGGGCAATTCGCGTTGCAGGTGCTGCAGCGAGTCGCGCAGGAAATCGACCGAAATATCAACCGCGACATAGCGGGCGGGAAGCACTCCGGCATGAAATAGCGCGCCGGCCTTGCCGCAACTGCCGCAGCCGAGATCGATGAAGGTGAAGCCGGCACCCAGCGCATTCCGGATCGCCGGCAGATGCGCGGAAAAGATCGCGGCTTCGCTGCGGGTCAGGTAGTACTCCGGCAGTTCGGTAATCGCCTCGAACAGGCGCGAGCCAAGCGGGTCGTAGAAGAACTTCGGCGCAATGCGGGCCTGCGGCTGCGACAGTCCGCTGGCCAGTTCCTGGCACAGCCGGGCATTCTGTTGCGGCGAGTTCCAGTCGAGAATTTGATGCAGTCTGACCTGGGCGGGCATGTCAGTCGGCCAGCAACAGAAACACCGTGGGGCGCTTATCCAGATTCGGCGGCGCGCTTGCTTTCCAGTCGGCGATGCGGCGCGTGGCGATTTGTTCGCTCGGCAGCGTCAGATCGGTTGCCAGGCAAAGGCGCGTCGCGGGGCGGCAGTTGAGCAGCAGGGCGGCGAACAGCGCGCGGTTGCGGTAAGGGGTTTCGATGAAAATCTGCGTCTGCTTCTGGCGGGCCGATTCCTGCTGCAGTTCCGCGATGCGGCGGCTGCGCTCGGGTTCGCGCGCAGGGAGGTAGCCGTGAAAGGCGAAGCGCTGACCGTCGAGACCGGAGGCCATCAACGCCAGCAGCAGGGACGACGGGCCGACCAGCGGTTTTACGGCGATCTCCAGTTCATGGGCGCGGCGCACCAGTAGGGCGCCGGGATCGGCCACCGCCGGGCAGCCGGCTTCCGACATCAGACCCAGGTCGTGGCCTTCGCGCAGCGGTGCGAGCAGACGCTCGACGTCGGCGGCCTTCGGCGCCTCGGGCAATTGTTCGATGGCCAGGTCGCGCAAAGGGAGTGGATGGCCGAGGCGCTTGAGTTCGGCGCGTGCGGTCTTGGCGTTCTCGGCGACAAAATGGGTCAGCCGACAGGCGGTTTCACGAGTGACCGCCGGGAGACATTGTTCCCATGGCGTGTCGCCAAGGGCGACGGGTAGCAGCCAGAGTGTGCCGGACACGGAACCCTCAGTTCACGGCAGCACGACGCCCTCGGCGCGCAGCATGTTGCACAGGGCGATCAAGGGCAGGCCGACCAGCGCATTGGGATCGTCGCCGCGCAGGTAGGCCAGCAGGGAAATGCCAAGACCCTCGGATTTGGCGCTGCCGGCACAGTTGAGTGCGTCTTCCTTGTCCAGGTAAGACTCGATTTCGGCATCGGAAAAGTCGCGAAAGCCGACATGGATATCGACGCAACAAACCTGCGCGCGATCGGTGGCGCTGTTGAGAAGGCAAAGTCCGGTATGGAAGACCACCTCTTTTCCGCGCATCAGCCGCAATTGGGCGATGGCATTCTCGCGCTTTCCCGGTTTGCCAAAGCGTTCGCTACCGTGTGCCGCCACTTGGTCGGAGCCGATAATGAGCGCGTCGGGATAGCGTTGCGCCACGGCGCGGGCCTTGGCCTCGGCGAGTCTTCGGGCGGTGTCCGCCGGTGCCTCCTGCGGAAGCGCCGACTCGTCGGTGTCCGGCTTGGCGGTTTCGAACGGAATCTGCAGGCGAGCCAGAAGCTCGCGGCGAAAGGGTGAGGTTGATGCAAGGATGACGCGGCAAACCATGTTTCGGACTTGAAAGGAAGGGGCTGGGCATGATAGCATTCACCGTTTGTGTCGCGCGAGCGCCAGTCCTTGTCAGATTCGATAGCCGGAACAATCATAGACTGCCTTGAGTTCGCGCGCAGCGGCGGTGTGCTGGAGCGTAGCGTCGGTCTGAGCGAGTTGCCGCGATTGGCGGATCTGTTGGCAACGACGGCGGGTTTGCTGGCGGTTCGGCTGGAAGGATGGCGCGACGACGAAGGCAAGTCGTGGTTGCAACTGGATATCGCAGGTGAGCCGGTGCTGAGTTGTCAGCGCTGTCTCGGTGGAGTTAAGTTTCCGCTCAGCATCAGGAGCCGGCTGCAATTGATCGGGCCGGGGGAGGATTGGCCGGACGACGATCTGGTCGATGACGAGGCGGATGCCATAGACGCCGAAAAGGCGCTGGCGGTATTGTCGCTGATTGAGGACGAGGTACTCTTGGCGCTGCCCATCGCGCCGCGGCACGAGCAGTGCGAGTCGCCTTCGGCGAATGCAAGTGAACTTGGATCATCGCCGTTTGCGGCGCTGGCCGCTTTTAAGAAGCATTGAAACAAGGAGTAGCGAAATGGCTGTACAACAAAACAAGAAATCCCCCTCCAAGCGCGGTATGCATCGTGCGCATGACTTTCTGACCAACCCGCCGCTGGCCGTCGAGCCGACCACGGGCGAGGTGCACCTGCGCCACCACATCTCGCCGTCCGGCGTTTATCGTGGCAAGAAGGTCGTGAAGGCCAAGGGCGAATAATCCACTTTGTCGAAACCGGCCGGATGCGCGATGCGCGTCCGGCCGTTTTTACATAAAGAGTCCCGGAAGATCACTCAGCGATGGCGATCACCCTCGCGGTGGATTGTATGGGCGGCGACCACGGTCCGTCGGTTACGCTACCTGCCGTATTCGAATTCCTGCGCCATGACACCGATTGCGCCGCCATCCTGGTCGGTCGCGAGGAGGTTCTGCGTCCGCAGGCGGAGGCTTTGACGGGGACCTTCGGTAATCGCCTGTCGATCCGTCACGCCTCGGAAATGGTCGAGATGGACGAGGCGGTAGCCAGCGCCCTGCGCGGCAAGAAGGATTCTTCGATGCGTGTCGCTGTCGATCTGGTCAAGGAGGGAACGGCCAACGCCGCGGTGTCCGCCGGCAATACCGGCGCCTTGATGGCCGTGTCGCGGTTTGTGCTGAAGACCCTGCCTGGAATCGACCGACCGGCCATCTGCTCCGTCCTGCCGTCGCAGCAGGGCAGCACCTATGTACTCGATCTTGGAGCCAACGTCGACTGCAGCCCCGAGCATTTGCTGCAGTTCGGCATCATGGGCTCGCTGCTGGTTTCTGCGCTAGAGCACAAGGAGCGCCCTTCGGTTGGCCTGCTGAATATCGGCGAAGAAGAGATCAAGGGCAATGAGGTGGTCAAGCGCGCGGCGGAACTGCTGCGTGCCACCGATCTCAATTTCATCGGCAATGTCGAAGGCAACGACATCTTCAAGGGCACGGCGGATGTGGTGGTATGCGATGGTTTCGTCGGCAATGTCACCCTGAAGGCAGCCGAAGGCCTGGCGCACATGTTCGTCGGCGCGCTCAAGGAAGAGTTTTCGCGCAATATCGTCACCAAGTTGGCGGCCCTGGCGGCGATGCCCGTATTGAAATCCTTCCGCCAGCGCTTTGATCCCCGTCGCTATAACGGCGCGAGCCTGCTGGGCCTCAAGGGCATCGTGGTCAAGAGCCACGGTTCGGCGGATCAACTGGCTTTTCGTTATGCGCTGGAGAAGGCCGCCGAGGAGGCGCGCCAGCGTTTGCCGGAAACCATCGCCGCGCGCATGGCCGCCGTTGCCGGCCCGCGAAGCGGAATCCCCGGTACGCCGAGCGCGCCAGCGCCGACTCTCTGCGATTGATGGAGGTCCAGTGAAGATTCATACACGTGTCGGCGGTACCGGCAGCTACCTGCCCGGCGACCCCGTCAGCAATGCAAGCCTGATCGCTGCACATGGACTCGACTCCTCCGACGAGTGGATCGTCGAACGCACCGGTATCCGCAGCCGCCATCTGGCGGCGCCCGGCGTCACCAGCAGCGACCTGGCGCTGGAGGCCAGTCGGCGCGCGCTGGACGCCGCCGGACGCAAGCCCGAGGAGGTCGACCTCATCATCGTTGCGACCTCGACGCCTGACTATGTGTTTCCCAGCGCGGCGGCCTTGCTGCAAAGCAAGCTCGGCATCACCAACGGTGCGCCGGCCTTCGACGTGCAGGCCGTTTGCAGCGGTTTCGTCTATGCGCTGACGATTGCGGAAAAGTTCATCGGTTCCGGTTCGCACAAGTGTGCCCTGGTGGTCGGCGCCGAGGTTTTTTCACGCATTCTCGACTGGAAGGATCGCGGCACCTGCGTGCTGTTTGGCGATGGCGCCGGTGCCGTGGTGCTGGAGGCGTCCGACCAACCCGGCCTGCTGGCCAGCGCGTTCCACGCGGATGGCAGCCATCACGGCATTCTGTCGGTGCCGGGCCAGCTTTGCGGCGGCGTCGTTACCGGCGATCCCTTCCTGCGCATGGATGGGCAGGCGGTGTTCAAGTTCGCCGTCAAGGTGCTGGCAGATGTTGCGCACGAAGTGCTGGCGGCGGCCGACATGACGGCGGGGCAGGTGGACTGGCTGATCCCGCACCAGGCCAATGTACGCATCCTGCAGGCTACGGCGAAACGGCTCCATGTTCCGCCGGAAAGATGCATCGTCACCGTGGACCGTCACGGCAATACTTCCGCGGCGTCGATTCCGCTGGCGCTCGACGAATCGGTGCGTTCCGGCCAAATTCAGCGCGGCCAACATCTGCTGCTGGAAGGCGTCGGTGGCGGCTTCACCTGGGGCGCCACCCTGCTCAGGTTTTGAACTGGAAAGCATCGAAATGAAATTTGCACTTGTGTTCCCGGGACAAGGTTCGCAATCGCTGGGCATGATGGCGGCCTATGGCGATGCACCCGTAATCCGCGCCACATTCAACGAAGCTTCTTCCGCATTGGGGCGCGACTTGTGGCGACTGGTTGCCGACGGCCCGGCGGATGCGCTCAACCAGACCGTCAATACCCAACCGCTGATGCTCACCGCCGGCATCGCCGTGTATCGCCTCTGGATCGAAAAAGGCGGCCCGCAGCCCACGCTGATGGCAGGGCACAGTCTTGGCGAGTATTCGGCGCTGGTGGCTGCGGGAGTGCTGCAATTGAAGGATGCGGTGCCGCTGGTGGAACTGCGCGCCAAGGCGATGCAGGCGGCGGTGCCGGCCGGTGAAGGCGCCATGGCGGCGGTCATGGGACTCGATGCCGCAGCCGTGATCGAGGCCTGTACCGAGGCTGCGCAAGGCCAGGTGGTGCAGGCGGTAAACTTCAATGAGCCGAAGCAGACGGTCATTGCCGGTCACAAGGCGGCGGTCGAGCGCGCGGCCGAACTGGTCAAGACGAAGGGAGCCAAACGGGCCCTGATGCTGCCGGTATCGGCGCCTTTCCACTGTTCGCTGATGCAGCCGGCGGCGGAAGCGCTCAAGGCGCGTCTGGCAGAGTTGAATTTGGCGACGCCACAGATTCCGGTGATCAACAACGTCGATGTGGCCCAGCTTTCCGATCCGATCGCGATCGCCGCTGCGCTGGTGCGCCAGGCGGCTGCGCCGGTGCGCTGGGTCGAGACCATGCAGGCGATGCAGGCCGCCGGCCTCAGCCATGTTTTCGAATGCGGTCCGGGCAAGGTCTTGTCTGGACTGGTCAAGCGCTGCGTGGATGGGCTCGGCGTCGGCGCCATGAATGACCTGGCCGGCGTCGATGCGGCGCTGGCGACGGTAAAGGGAGCTTGATATGACTGACTTGACGGGACAGATTGCATTGGTGACAGGCGCCTCACGCGGTCTGGGCCGTGCCATCGCGCTCGAACTCGGCGCGCAGGGCGCGACGGTGATCGGTACCGCGACCACCGAGGCGGGGGCGACGGAAATCCAGAAAGCGCTCGATGCCGGCGGCATGGCTGGCTGGGGTGCGGCGGCGAATGTCACCGACGCGGCGGCCTGCGACGCGCTGATCGGCGAGATCGAAAAGAAGTTCGGTCCGGTTTCGGTGTTGGTGAATAACGCCGGCATCACGCGCGACAATCTCGCCATGCGCATGAAGGACGATGAATGGGACCTCGTCATCGAGACCAACCTCAAGGCGGTGTTCCGCTTGTCCAAGCTGGTCATGCGCGGCATGATGAAGGCGCGCTTCGGGCGCATCATCAACATCACTTCGGTGGTCGGCGAGGCTGGCAATCCGGGCCAGGCCAATTACGCGGCGGCCAAGGCCGGGGTGGCCGGCATGAGCCGTGCGCTGGCGCAGGAACTGGGCAGTCGCAACATTACGGTCAACTGCGTTGCGCCCGGATTCATCGATACCGACATGACTCGCGCGCTGCCCGACGCGCAACGCGATGCGCTGCTCGGAAAAATTCCGCTCGGGCGCCTCGGACAGCCGGACGAAATCGCCGCGACGGTGGCGTTTCTGGCATCGAAGCGTGCGGGATACATCACCGGCACGACATTGAATGTCAATGGCGGCATGTACATGGCTTGACCGGATGTAGAACCCGCGAGGGGGCCGGCGTTTTTGTTAAAATAACGAAGTTTTTACCACCCGAACACTATAGGGAAGGAGTTTCAAGATGGATAACATCGAACAACGCGTCAAGAAGATCGTCGCCGAGCAACTGGGCGTCAATGAAGCTGACATCAAGAATGAATCCAACTTCGTGGACGATCTCGGTGCCGATTCGCTCGACACGGTTGAATTGGTGATGGCGCTGGAAGAAGAGTTCGAGTGCGAGATTCCTGACGAAGACGCGGAGAAGATCACCACCGTGCAGCAGGCGATTGACTACGTCAACGCCAATCTCAAGAAGTAATTCGTAGCGGTTCCAATTTTTTTCGGAGTTCATCGTGTCGCGACGCCGTGTGGTCGTCACCGGTCTGGGCCTTGTCTCGCCGGTTGGCAATAGCGTTCCCGAAGCCTGGGACAACCTGATTGCCGGCAAGAGCGGCATTGGGCCGATCACCCGCTTCGATGCATCCGCCTTTCCGGCGCGCATCGCGGGTGAGGTCAAGGGCTTTGATGTCGCCGCCTATCTGTCCGCCAAGGAAGCCCGGCGTATGGATACTTTCATCCATTTCGGCATGGCGGCCGGTATCCAGGCTTTCCGCGATTCAGGGATCGTGGTCAATGGCGAAAATGCCGACAGGATAGGGGTGAACATCGGTTCCGGCATCGGCGGCCTGCCGATGATCGAGGAAACGCACAGCGACTATGTGGCCGGTGGTCCGCGCAAGATTTCGCCCTTCTTTATCCCCGGCACCATCATCAACATGATCTCGGGCAACCTCTCGATCATGCTGGGTCTGAAGGGGCCGAATATCGCGGTGGTGACGGCCTGTACCACGGGCCTCCATGCAATTGGCATCAGTGCGCGGATGATCGAGTATGGCGATGCCGACGTGATGGTCTGCGGCGGTGCCGAAGCCACGACCACGCCGTTGGCGGTGGGTGGCTTCGGTTCGGCCAAGGCCCTGTCTACCCGCAACGACGATCCGGCGACGGCGAGTCGTCCCTGGGACAAGGATCGCGATGGCTTCGTGCTCGGCGAAGGCTCCGGCGTCATGGTGCTGGAAGAATATGAGCACGCCAGGGCGCGCGGCGCAAGAATCTACGCCGAGCTGTCCGGTTTCGGCATGAGTGGCGACGCCTTCCACATGACGGCGCCGGACACCGACGGGCCGCGGCGCAGCATGGTGAACGCGCTGAAGAATGCCGGCGTCAATGCTGATCAGGTGCAATATGTAAATGCCCACGGCACTTCGACGCCGCTGGGTGACAAGAACGAGACCGAAGCCATCAAGCTGGCTTTCGGCGCCGATGCGGCAAAGAAGTTGGTGGTGAATTCGACCAAGTCGATGACCGGCCATTTGCTGGGCGGTGCTGGCGGCCTCGAGTCCGTGTTCACGGTACTCGCCGTGCATCACCAGATATCGCCACCGACCATCAACATCTTCAACCAGGATCCGGAGTGCGACCTGGATTACTGCGCCAATACCGCGCGGTCCATGAAGATCGACGTGGCGCTGAAGAACAACTTCGGCTTTGGCGGCACCAACGGTTCATTGGTATTCCGTCGCATATAGGCATGTGGGGCGATGAAGCCGGTCGCCTCCGTGTCTGTTTTCCTCAAACCCTCGCGGCGTCTGCGGCTGGTGCAGGCGATCGCTCACGGCGTGGCCGCGGGCGCCGTCCTGGCGGCCACCATTCCGCCATGGTTGGCGGCCGTTCTGCTGATCCTGGTCGGGGCTTCGCTGGCGCTTGCGCGCAGGACGGAGCCGGTCGCGAGTTTGATCTTGCGCGGCGACGGCCGTCTGGAGACAGTCGGCGCTGACGGAACGGCGAGCGAGGCCGCCGTGCACCCGCACTCGGTTGTCTTGTCGTTCCTGGTGGTGTTGCTGTATCGCCAGCAAGGCCGCTGGCGAGCGCTGACCGTGCTGGCCGACAGTCTTGCTGCGGACGATTTCCGTCAGTTGCGGCTCTGGTTGCGCTGGCGTTCGAACGCGACACATCCGGCCTGATGCATCGCGGCTTCAGGTCTGGCGCGGGTGCAGTACGGTTTCCAGCGCGCGTGGCAAGGTGTCGGGATAGTCGCGACTGAAGTGCAGGCCGCGGCTTTCGTGACGGCGCTGGGCGCTTTTCACGATCAAGTGTGCCGTCAGCACCAGGTTGCGCAATTCGATGAGGTCGTTGCCGACGCGGTAGTTCGCGTAGTACTCGTCGATTTCCCTTTCCAGCAGGCGGATGCGATGCAGTGCGCGCTCCAGCCGCTTGTTGGTGCGCACGATGCCGACATAGTCCCACATGAAGCGGCGCAGTTCGGCCCAGTTGTGGGAAATGACGATTTCTTCGTCGGCATCCCGCACCCGGCTTTCGTCCCATTGCGGCAGATGGGGCAGGGGTTCCACCGGCGCGGCGAGGATGTCCTGAGCCGCAGAGGCAGAAAAAACCACGCATTCGAGCAGCGAATTCGAGGCCAGGCGATTGGCGCCGTGCAGCCCGGTGAAACTGGTTTCGCCCAGCGCATAGAGTCCGCTCAGGTCGGTGCGCGCCGCCAGGTCGGTCACCACGCCGCCGCAGGTGTAGTGCGCGGCAGGCACCACCGGAATCGGCTCGCGGGTGATATCGATGCCCAACTGCAAGCAACGCGCCAGAATGGTCGGGAAATGATCGCGGAGGAAGTCGGCCGACTTGTGCGTCATGTCGAGGAAGACGCAGTCGAGGCCATGACGCTTCATCTCGAAGTCGATCGCCCGGGCGACGATGTCGCGCGGTGCCAGTTCGGCACGACTGTCGTGTCCGGGCATGAAGCGTGTGCCGTCCGGCAGGCGCAACAGGCCGCCTTCGCCGCGCAGAGCCTCTGAAATCAGGAAAGACTTGGCATGCGGGTGATACAGGCAGGTTGGATGAAACTGGATGAACTCCATGTTCGCCACCCGGCAACCGGCACGCCAGGCCATGGCTACGCCGTCACCCGTGGCGGTGTCGGGATTGGTGGTGTAGAGATAGACCTTGCCGGCCCCCCCCGTGGCCAATGCAGTATGGCTGGCACCCAGCGTCAGCACGCGGTCGCGGGCGATATCCAGTACATAGGCGCCCAGGCAGCGATTGCGCGGCAGACCGAGCTTGGCCGCGGTGATCAGGTCGACTGCAATATGCCGTTCCAGGATGGTGATGTTGGGATGGTTCTTGACCTGCTCGGTCAAGGTCTGTTGTACGGCGGTACCCGTTGCATCGGCAGCATGGATGATGCGGCGCTGACCGTGGCCGCCTTCGCGCGTCAGATGGAAACCCAGCGGGGAGTCGTCGGGGGTAAACGGAACCCCGCGCGCAATCAGCCACTCGATGGCCTCGCGGCCGTGTTCGACGACAAAGCGGGTCGCTGTGGGATCGCACAAGCCGGCCCCTGCGGTAAACGTGTCATTGACATGGGCCTCAATGCTGTCGGCGGGGTCGAGCACTGCGGCGATACCGCCTTGCGCCCAAGCGGAGGCGGAATCCTCCAGGGTCTTCTTGGTGACCAACGCCACACGGCGGGTATCCGCAAGTCTCAGGGCCAGCGATTGGCCTGCAAGGCCGCTGCCGATGATGAGGACGTCGAAATGCTGAATGGCGGCCGGATTCATGGGGCGGGACTATATCACTGCTCGGAGTGTGGAACTATTTGTATAGGCTCCGGTCACTGTCGGCAACGGCTGCGTATTGGACGTTGGGCCGGTCGGAACAGTGAGGAATGTGGGCGGAGTGGCTTGTTATACTCGCTTGCGGTCAATGGTTGGCCGTGCATTTTTTTCATCTGGCGAGAATAGACAACAAGGCCCATGGGAGATCGCGAAGCAGACCGGATCCTGGTCGAGCGGGTGCAGGCGGGCGACAAGCAGGCTTTCGGTCTGCTGGTTGCCAAGTACCAGCGCAAGCTCGCGCGTCTGATTTCGCGCATGGTGCGCGACTCGGCCGAGGTGGAGGATATTGTTCAGGACAGTTTTATTCGAGCTTACCGTGCCTTGCCGGGATTTCGCAACGACAGTGCCTTCTATACCTGGCTGTACCGGATCGGCGTCAACACCGCAAAAAACTGGCTGATGTCTCATGGCCGGCGTGCTTCGGCGACCACCGGGGTGGATAACGAGGAGGCGGAAGGCTATGACGAGGCTGAACTGCTGCGCGACACGGATACCCCTGAACGATTGTTGATGACGAAGCAGATCGGCCAGACGGTGAACGCGGCAATGGAAGCGCTGCCGGAGGAGTTGCGCACCGCGATTACGCTACGTGAAATCGAGGGCTTGTCGTATGAGGAAATTGCGCAAGTGATGGATTGCCCGATTGGAACGGTACGTTCGAGAATTTTCCGCGCACGCGACGCGATTTCAGCGAAATTGAGGCCGCTGCTGGATGCGGCCCCGGATAAACGATGGTGAACACATGAAGACACGGATTTCGGCACTGATGGACGGTGAGCTCGAAGGTCACGAGACGGCGGAGGCACTCGATGCTCTGCATCGCAGCGCGGAGTTGCGTCGCGAATGGTGCGATTGCCAGTTGATCGGCGCTGTCTTGCGCGGCCAGCGGAGGCTGGAGACTGACGTCGCCGCACGCGTGATGTCGGCCCTCGATCAGGAACCCACGGTATTGGCTCCGGCGCGACGACGCGCGATGGAGTGGCAGCGGCCGGCCTTGGCGTTGGCGGCGTCGGCTGCCGGCGTTGCCTTGGTCGCCTGGCTGGCGCTGGCACCGGCCGGGGAAGGGGCGCCTGCTGCGGCTACCGAACTGGCTCGCCTCAAGCCGCAAGCTAATGTTGCGCAATCGACGACGCCGCGCTTGCAGGAATATCTGGTGGCTCATCAGGCCTATTCGCAGGGCGGTCCGATGGTCGGTGGTGCGCGCAACATCCGCACTGTTGCGGCATCCGGCGAGGGGCGTTGATGGCTGTGCTGCGCCCCTTGCGTCTGGGTTTGATGGTGATCGCCGGCGGGCTGGCAGCGGGTCTGGTACCCACCCTGGCATTGGCCGAGGACGGTCTGGCTTTGCTGCAACGGATTGCCCAAGGCTCGCGGCAGCTGACCTACAGCGGAACTTTCGTCTATCGCAGCGGGAGCAAGGTCGATACGTCGCGTATCGCGCACTCGCTGAAAGACGGACAGGAGGTCGAGCGCATCGAGGCGCTCGAGGGCAGTCCGCGCGAGGTGTTGCGCGCCGGCAGCGAGGTCAAATGTTTCTTCCCGGAAGAAAAACTGGTCATCATCGAGAACCGTTCAAGCGGGCGTGGATTCCCTGTTTTGCTCCCCGCCGGCCTGGGTGGCCTACCGGAGCACTATGCTATTCGCGGCGGCGGGCTGGGTCGGGTGGCCGGCGTCAAGAGCCGCGCCGTGCTGTTGGAGCCGCGCGACGATCTGCGCTACGGCCATGAATTCTGGATGGATGATGCCAGCGGCTTGTTGCTGAAGGCGACCTTGATCGGCGAACGCGGCGAGACGCTGGAATCCTTCGCGTTTACGCAGGTCAAGATTGGCGGCCAACTCGAACACGAGGCACTGAAACCACGCTTCGATAGCGAACATGTACGGGTGCAGCAGGTAAGGGCCACCGAGATGCGGACGGACGACATGGGCTGGAGTTTCCGCACCACGCTGCCCGGCTTTCGTAAAGTGGTAGCCATGAAGCGACAGTCCGCCCCGGAGAATCCCGAGAGCATGCATGTGGTGTTTTCCGATGGGCTGGCATCGATCTCAGTGTTCATCGAACCTGGCGGTACGGGCGCGGCAGCGGAGAGCGTGTCCTCGGTAGGTCCGGTCAATGTATACCGACGTCAATTGGGCGACCATCGCGTGGTGGTCATGGGCGAGGTGCCGGCGCTTGCCGTCAGGCGTCTCGGCGATGGCATCGAACGGAAGCGCAAATGAGCCAGCGCGATGCGGTGGTGGTCGAAGTATCGGGCGGCGAGGTTTGGGTCGAAGTGCCGGGCCGCGCGCCTGCCTGTGGCAGTTGTCCGAGCGGCGATGCTTGTCAGGAAGGCCTGCTCGGCATCAGCGCGGGGCCTCGTCGGTACCGCGTGGCGAACCGGATCGGTGCTCGCGTGGGTGACCACGTCAGCCTCGACGTGGCGGATGGCACGCTCTGGCGTGCCTCGTTCGCCTCGTATGTGCTGCCTGTGCTGTTGGCGATTGGCGGCGCAGTCGTCGGCCAGTCCCTGGGCGACGACACGTGGGCGGCGATCGGAATGCTGACCGGTCTCGGTTGCGGGCTGGCCCTGCTGCGGCTTAAGGAGATTCGTGCGCGGCACGACGGTCGATTGTTTTCGTTGCAAGTTCAAACCAAGGAAATTTGTTTCAAGGAAAAATCATGAAGAAACTCATCATCTCTCTGGCATTGGCTTTTTCCTCCCTATCCCTGTTGCAGCAGGCCCAAGCGCGCGATCTGCCCGACTTTACCGAACTGGTCGAAAAGCAAGGCGCGACGGTCGTCAATATCAGTACCACGCAGGTGATCAAGGGACGGCGTGGTGGCCACCAGTTCCCGTTCGACGGGGATGATGCAACGCAGGAACTGCTGCGTCGCTTCTTCCCCGGCCAGATACCGAATTTCCCCGGCGTACCGCAGGAATTCAAGAGCCGCTCGCTGGGGTCCGGCTTTATCGTCAGCGCCGACGGCCACATCCTGACCAACGCGCATGTAGTCGACGGTGCCGACGAAGTGCTGGTCAAGCTCACCGACAAGCGGGAGTTCAAGGCCAAGGTGCTGGGTGCCGACAAGCGCACCGATGTAGCGCTGATCAAGATCGAAGCCAGCAATTTGCAGGTGGCCAAGTTGGGCGACTCGGTCAAGCTCAAGGTCGGTGAATGGGTGGTCGCCATAGGCTCGCCGTTCGGTTTCGACAATACGGTGACCGCCGGCATAGTCAGCGCCAAAGGGCGGTCGCTGGCGCACGAAAATTACGTGCCTTTCATCCAGACCGACGTCGCGATCAATCCCGGCAACTCAGGCGGACCGCTGTTCAACATGAAAGGCGAAGTGGTCGCAGGGCTTCCGCACTCGGCACGCATAATTGCATTTGACATGACACGACTTGAATAATCGTTTACATTCACCAGCTTATGCATCCATCTTGTAAACCCTTGCAAAATCGCGTCTACTCTCGTCTTTTGAGCGACAGAAATGACTGCGACGAACGGCGTATGCCTGATGGGCTGTCTGAGCGAAATCGACGATCCGCGCAAACCCAGCAACGGGACGTTGCATGACTTTCGGGAGATTCTCGTGATATCCATCGCGGCCATGCTCTCGGATACGGATACGGTCGAAGACATCGCTTATTGGGCTCGGAAAAAGGAAGCGTGGCTGCGCCGGTTCCTGGTGCTGAAGAACGGTGTTCCCTCGGAGGAGACCTTTCTGCGCATCTTCCGGGTTCTCGATCCAAGGCAATTCGAGACCGTGTTCCGCCGCTGGGTAGGGAGTGTCGTCGGCGCCCTGAGCGGCACCATTGCAGTCGACGGCAAGACGGTGCGCGGATCGGGCACCGGCGGTGAGACCGCCATTCACATGGTCAGCGCCTTCGCCACGGAACTGGGCGTCGTTCTCGGCCAGGAAAAGGTCGCCAGCAAGAGCAACGAGATCACCGCTATCCCGGAACTGCTCGACGCACTCTACCTCAAGGGTTTCCTCGTCAGCATCGACGCCATGGGCTGCCAGAAGAGCATCGCCCGTCAGATCACGGGCAAAGGTGGCGATTACCTGTTGATGGTCAAGGGCAATCAACCGACGCTGCTGGAGGCGATTGAGACCATCTTCATCGATCAACATGAAGTCGAGGGCGTCGACCGGCAAAGCCAAGTTGAAAAGTCCCATGGTCGACTCGTCGGTCAGATCGCCTCGGTGCTGCCAGCCAAGGGAATCGTCGACCTGGCCGACTGGCCCAAGTGCAAAACGATCGGCCGCATCGATTCCATCCGCAAGGTCGGCGACAGAGAGTCGGACATGGAGCGGCGCTATTACATTAGTTCCCGCGTGCTGAGCGCCGAAGATCTTGCGGCAGCGGCCCGTGCTCATTGGGGAATCGAGAATCGGCTTCACTGGGTCCTCGATGTCAGCTTTGGCGAGGACGGTAGTACCGTACGCAAGGACAACGCTCCGCAAAATCTGTCGCTCCTGAAGAAGATCGTGCTCAACCTGATTCGTCTTGATACTACCGACAAGACCAAGGCCAGCTTGCGCTTGAAGCGCAAGGGCGCTGCTTGGGATGACGACGTGCGGATGAACATGCTCGGTCTTACGCCGTTATGATGGGCGAGTGCGGAGGCCCTGGAAGTGGTCGGCATCAATTCGCAAATCTATTCACGCTCGGGTGGTTCCATCGGCGTGTCGTTCGCGATTCCGATCGACCTGGCGATGGAAGTGCAGGGTCAGTTGAAAGCCAAGGGCAAGGTCAGCCGCGGCCGGCTTGGCATCGGCATTCAGGAGGTGAGCAAGGAACTGGCTGATTCGTTCAATCTCGGCAAGCCGCAGGGCGCATTGGTGGCCTCGGTGGAGAAGGGTGCGGCGGCCGACAAGGCCGGGATCGTCGTCGGCGACATCATTCTCAAGTTCGACGGCAAGGCGGTGGCGGAGTCCAGCGACCTGCCGCGTATAGTGGGCTCCACCAAGCCGGGCAGCAAGGTGGTGATTCAGCTTTGGCGCAAAGGGGCGAGTCGCGAGGTCCATGCCACCGTCGGCGAGATTCCCGACGACGAAGGCGCCACGCGCAGCGCAAGTCGCGGCGGCAAATCCGGCGAGCCGGCGGCGACCAACCGGCTCGGACTGGTGCTGGCCGTGCCAACCGCGGAACAGAAGCGCGCACTGGGCATCCTGCACGGGTTGATCGTCGAGGAAGTCAGGAACGGCGGCACGCGTACCGACCTGCGATCCGGCGACATCATCCTGTCGGTGATCGTCAAGGGCAACCAGACCGACGTCAAGTCTCTGGCGCAATTCAACGATCTGCTGCAGGGCGTCGACAAGAGCGCCACGATTACGTTACTGGTACGGCGCGGCGACTCGCAGACCTTCATCACCATCAAGGGCCTGTCCGATAAATAAGCCGCTGGAGCGTCGGCAATCGCTGCGGCTGAGACTCTACAGCCGCGACTACTGCCACCTGTGCCACGACATGCTCGCTGCGCTGGAAGCCCTGCGCAGCGAGCCGGGTGTGCCGCCTTTTGACATCGAGGTGGTGGACGTCGATGCCGACCCGGCGCTCGAAGCCAAATACGACGAACTGGTGCCGGTCCTGGCCGACGAGGAGGGCGGCGAACTCTGTTACTACTTCCTCGATGCGGCGAAAGTGCGTGAGTATTTGGGCAGTTTCAAGTAAAATCCGCCCCTTGCTTTTTAAGTCTCCAAGGTGCTCAAGAGCTTGAATGAGCGCCTTTTTTGTTGACCTCATGGATCACATCCGCAACTTCTCCATCATTGCCCATATCGATCACGGGAAATCCACCCTGGCCGATCGCATCATCCATCGTTGCGGTGGTTTGTCCGACCGCGAAATGGAGGCGCAAGTACTCGACTCGATGGATATCGAGCGCGAGCGCGGCATTACCATCAAGGCTCAGACGGCGGCGCTGAGCTACACGGCGCGCGACGGAAAAACCTACAACCTGAACCTGATCGACACGCCGGGACACGTCGACTTCTCGTACGAAGTCAGCCGTTCCCTGTCCGCCTGCGAAGGGGCGCTGCTGGTGGTCGATGCCTCGCAGGGCGTCGAGGCGCAGACCGTGGCCAACTGCTATACGGCGATCGAACTCGGCGTCGATGTGGTGCCGGTGCTGAACAAGATCGACCTGCCGGCAGCCGACCCCGACAACGCGCGCCAGGAAATCGAAGACGTGATCGGCATCGACGCCACCGAGGCGATCCTGTGTTCGGCCAAGACCGGCCTCGGCGTTGATGACGTGCTCGAAGCCGTGATCGCCCGCGTCCCGCCGCCCAAGGGCGATCCGGCGGCGCCGCTGAAGGCCCTGATCATCGACTCGTGGTTCGACAACTATGTCGGCGTGGTGATGCTGGTGCGCGTCGTCGACGGCAGCTTGCGCGCCAAGGACAAGATACTGCTGATGGCGGAAGGTTCGCAGCATCTGTGCGAACAGGTCGGCGTGTTCACCCCCAAGTCGGTGACGCGTAGCGAATTGCGGGCTGGCGAGGTCGGCTTCATCATCTCCGGCATCAAGGAACTCGACGCGGCCAAGGTCGGCGACACCGTGACCACCGTCGACCGGCGGGCCGCCCAGGCATTGCCCGGCTTCAAGGAAATCAAGTCGCAGGTGTTCGCCGGCCTCTATCCGGTCGAGTCCAATCAATACGACAGCCTGCGCGACTCGCTGGAAAAGCTCAAGCTCAACGACGCCTCGCTGCACTACGAGCCGGAAGTGTCGCAGGCGCTCGGTTTCGGCTTCCGCTGCGGCTTCCTCGGCCTCTTGCACATGGAAATCGTCCAGGAGCGGCTGGAGCGCGAATTCGACCAGGACCTGATCACCACCGCGCCGACGGTGGTGTACGAAGTGCTGATGCGCGACGGCACCACCATCCAGGTGGAAAACCCGGCCAAGCTGCCGGAAGTGCAGAAGATGGAGGAAATCCGCGAGCCCATCATCACCACCAAGATTTTCGTACCGCAGGAATACCTCGGCGCGGTGATCACCCTGTGCGAGCAGAAGCGCGGTTCGCAGGTGAACATGGCCTACCACGGCCGCCAGGTGCAGCTGACCTACGACATGCCGATGGCCGAAGTGGTGATGGATTTCTTCGACAAGCTGAAGTCGGTTTCGCGCGGCTACGCCTCGCTCGACTACGAGTTCAAGGAGTACCGCGCCGCCGACGTGGTCAAGTTGGACGTACTGATCAACGGTGACAAGGTGGACGCCCTGTCGCTGATCGTGCATCGCGCCAACGCGCCGTATCGCGGCCGCGAACTGGCAGCCAAGATGCGCGAGCTGATCCCGCGCCAGATGTACGACGTCGCCATCCAGGCGGCGATCGGCTCGACCATCATTGCCCGCGAAAACGTCAAGGCCATGCGCAAGGACGTGCTGGCCAAGTGCTACGGCGGCGACATCACGCGCAAGAAGAAGCTGCTGGAAAAGCAGAAGGCCGGCAAGAAGCGCATGAAGCAGGTCGGCAGCGTCGAAATTCCCCAGGAAGCTTTCCTCGCCGTGCTACGCGTGGGTGACAAATGAACTTCGCACTGATCCTCTTTATGCTGGTCGTCGCCACCGGCGTCGTCTGGGCTTTCGACCATTTCTACGCACGCAAGAAGCGCCCGGCGGATGCACCCGATCCGTGGTGGGTCGAATATGGCGGCAGCTTCTTCCCGGTGATCCTGGCGGTCTTCCTGCTGCGCTCCTTCCTCGTCGAACCCTTCAAGATTCCTTCCGGCTCGATGATCCCGACGCTGCTGGTCGGCGATTTCATCCTGGTGAACAAATACACCTACGGCGTGCGCCTGCCGGTGATCAACAAGAAGATCGTCGAGCTCAATTCTCCGCAGCGCGGCGACGTGGTGGTGTTTCGCTATCCGCCCGATCCGTCGCTCGACTACATCAAGCGCGTGGTCGGCCTGCCGGGCGACAAGGTGGTCTATCGCAACAAGAGGCTGACCATCAACGGCCAGGAGATCGTGCAAACCAAGGTCGAGGACTATCTCGACCGCGACCGCCTGTTCTATACGCCGCGTTTCGTGGAAACCCTGGGCAGCGTGCAGCACCATATCCTGGTCGAAGCCGAGGCACCGCCGTTTGTCCAGCAAATCGTCCGCTTTCCGTATGCGGATAAATGTCACTACAATAGCGAAGGCGTGAGTTGCGAGGTTCCCGCCGGACACTATTTCATGATGGGCGACAATCGCGACAATTCGCAGGACAGCCGATTCTGGGGCTTCGTCCCTGACGAAAACCTGGTGGGCAAGGCGTTCTTCATCTGGTTCAATTTTAGCGATCTGAAACGGATCGGCTCGTTTCACTAGGGGGAAACATGAAACTTCAGCGTGGTGTCAGCCTTAACGCACTCATGATCGGTGGCGTGCTTGTTGGCCTGGTTGCATTGCTGGCGATGAAGGCCTTGCCGCCCTGGATGGAGTATGGCAACGCCGTCAAGGCGATCAAGGGCACTGCCGGCGACGGCAGCCTGAAAGAGGCATCCGTGGCGCAGGTGCGGGCAGCCTTCACCAAGCGTGCGGATATTGATGACGTCAAGAGCATATCGGCGCAGGATCTCGAAATCACCAAGGAAGGCGGCGAACTGGTGATTTCTTTCGCTTACACAAAAAAGATACCGTTGTTCAGCAACGTCAGCCTGGTCTTCGATTTCGAGGGCAGCAGCGCCAAACAATGAAGCCGCAGCGCCTGGAAGCAGCGCTCGGGCACGGCTTTGGCCGGCCGGAGTTGTTGCGTCAGGCGCTCACCCATCGCAGTTTCGGCTCTCCCCACAACGAACGTCTGGAATTCCTTGGCGACTCGGTACTCAATTGTGCCGTCGCGGCCTACCTGCACCAGCGCTTTGCCGCCCTCAGGGAAGGCGAACTGTCCCGTTTGCGCGCAACTCTGGTGAGGCAGGAAACCCTGGCGGATATCGCCCTCAACTTGGGGCTCGGCGATTATCTGCAACTGGGCGAGGGCGAGTTGAAGAGCGGGGGCGCCCGCCGTCCGTCGATCCTTGCCGATGCACTGGAAGCGATTTTCGGGGCGATTTACGTGGATGCCGGGTTTGACGCGGCACGGACCGTTATCGAGCGCCTGTATCAGACTGCCATGAGCCGCATCGACGCGAATGGTGCCGGCAAGGATCCCAAAACCGCCTTGCAGGAAGTCCTGCAAGGGCGGCATCTGCCCTTGCCGCGCTACGGGCTGCTCGCCACGCACGGCGAAGCGCACGCCCAGGAGTTCGAAGTGGAATGTGTCATTCCGGATCTTGGCATCCGCAGCACCGGCACCGGCGGCAGCCGGCGCATTGCAGAACAGCAGGCAGCACAGCGGGCCATCGCGGAGATCAAGCCATGAGCGCGGCGTTTCGCACCGGCTACCTGGCCGTCATTGGCCGCCCCAACGTCGGCAAATCGACCCTGACCAACCGCTTGGTCGGGGCGAAGGTCAGCATCACCTCGAAGAAGGCGCAGACCACGCGCCATCGGATTCACGGCGTGCTGACCACGGACCAGGCGCAGTTCATTTTCGTCGATACGCCCGGTTTCCAGATGACGCACAAGAATGCGCTGAATCGCCTGATGAACCGCAGCGTGACCTCGACCTTCGCCGATGTCGACCTGATCCTGCTGGTGATCGAAGCCGGGCGCTGGGGCGCCGGCGAGACCGAGATTCTGCGCATGTTGCCGGCCGGCATACCGGTGCTGCTGGTGATCAACAAGATCGACCGCCTGGCCGACAAGGCCGAGCTGCTGCCCTTCATTGCTCGCGTGTCGGTGCTGCATGAATTTGCCGAAGTGCTGCCGCTTTCGGCCGAAAAAGGCCTCGGCACCGACGAATTGCTGGCCACCGTCGCCCGCTATCTGCCGGAAGGGCCGCCGGTATTTGCCGCGGACGACATCACCGACCGCTCGGAGCGCTTCATGGCCTCCGAGATATTGCGCGAAAAGCTGTTCCGCAACCTGGGCGAGGAGCTGCCCTACGGCATCGCCGTCGAAATCGAGAAGTTCGAACAGGAAGGCGAGCTGCGCCGGATTCACGCGGCGGTGATCGTCGACAAGGAAGGGCATCGCTCGATCGTCATCGGCAAGGGCGGCGAACGCCTGAAACGTATTTCGACGGACGCGCGCAAGGAAATGGAAACCCTGTTCGGCGGCAAGGTCTGGCTGGAGACCTGGGTCAAGGTCAAAGGCGGCTGGGCCGACGACGAGCGCGCCCTGAAGAGCCTGGGCTACGGCTGACTTGCGGCGGCCTAGCCTCTTTTCCACCGGGTTTCCAGCTTCGGCTTGATATCGTGAGCAAGCGCGTCGACGGCCAGGCGGCCTATGTCCTGCACCTGCATCCCTACAGCGAAACCAGTCTCGTGGTCGATGTGTTCACCCGCGATCATGGCCGCGTACCGCTCCTGGCGCGCGGCGCAAGGCGGCCGCGCTCGGCCATGCGCGGCATGCTGATGTCGTTTCAGCCGCTGGAGTTGGGCTGGTTTGGCGGCGGCGAGGTCAAGACCCTGGCCAAGGCCGAATGGCTCGGCGGCATGCCCTTGCTGGGCGGGCGCTGTCTGCTGCTCGGCTACTATCTGAATGAGCTGCTGCTCAAAATGCTGCCGCGCGAAGATGCCCACGGCGCCTTGTTCGACGCCTACGCCGCCGCCTTGCGTGCGCTGGCCGGAGGCGGCGCCGACGCGCCGGAACTGCGGCGTTTCGAGAAGACGTTGTTGAAGGAACTGGGCTACGGCCTGACGCTGGAGATCGACGTCGAGTCGGGTCTGCCGGTGGCGCCGGAAGGGGAATACGCCTACCTGATCGAGCGCGGCCCGGTGCGGAGCAGAGTCGGCGCTGGCGAGGCGGCGACCATCAGCGGCAAGACCCTGCTCGACATGGCGGCGGACGACTATGCCGATCCGCGCACGCGGCTCGAAAGCAGGCAACTCATGCGCCAGCTCATTGCCCATCATATGGGCGGCAAACCGTTGCAATCGCGGCGGGTGTTCATCGAATTGCAGGAACTGTGATCCAATCGGCAATCCTTGCGGAGGCAGCATGATCGAACTCGGCGTAAACATAGACCACGTGACGACGGTGCGCGAGGCGCGCAAGACCCACGAACCGGACCCGGTATGGGCCGCCGTCGAAGCGCACCTGGGCGGCGCCGACGGCATCACCGTGCATTTGCGCGAAGATCGCCGCCACATCCAGGATCACGACGTGCGACGGCTGCGCGAACTGACTCACATCAAGCTCAATCTCGAAATGGCCGCCACCGACGAAATGGTCGACATCGCCCGCCAGATCAAGCCAGAGATGGCCATGCTGGTGCCTGAAGGCCGGCACGAGATCACCACCGAAGGTGGCCTTGACGTCGCCGGCCAGGAGGCGCGCTTGCGCGAGGTGGTGGCGCGGCTGGCCGATGCCGGCATTGTCACCAGCGCCTTCATCGACGCCGAACTGCCCCAGGTCGAAGCCGCTGCGCGGATTGGCGTGCGCGTGTGCGAAATCCATACCGGGCCCTATGCCCATGCCTTCTACAGCCGCGGTCGCGATGCCGAAAGCGCGCCGGTGCTGGCCGAACTGGACAAGATACGCCGCGCCGGCGCGGCGGTTCGCGCCGCCGGCATGCGCTTCAACGCGGGTCACGCGCTCAACTACTTCAACGTGCAGCCGGTGGCTGCATTGCCCGGTATTCGCGAACTCCACATCGGCCACGCCATCGTCAGCCGCGCGATCTTCGTCGGCATGCGCGAAGCCGTCGCCGAGATGAAGCGGCTGATGCGGGAAGCCCAGTGCCTGTGACGGCCCACCCCCCAACCCCCGCCCCAAGGACGGGGGTGAGTGCGGTTCGCGGGCTGCGCCCGCTCCGTGTGTTTGTTTTGCCATCTCCTTGGGGCGGTCCGGCGGAGGCGGCATGATCCACGGCATCGGCACCGACATCGTCGCCGTCGCGCGCATGGCCGACTATTGGCAGCGCCATGGCGAGCGTGGCCTGGAAAAGATGCTGGCGCCGGACGAGCGCGCGGCCTGCCGCAGCAGCCGCGAGCCGGCGCGCTTCCTGGCCAAGCGCTTCGCCGCGAAAGAGGCGCTGGGCAAGGCCTTCGGCACCGGCGTCCGCGCCCCCGTGCTGCTGCCCGAAATCGCCGTCGACCACGACGAACTCGGCCGGCCGTTTTTCGCCTTCGGCCCGACGCTCGCCGCGCATTTCGCCGAACGCGGACTCACCGCACATCTCTCCATCAGCGACGAGCAGGACTACGCCGTCGCCTTCGTCATACTGGAAAAATCATGAACGCTCTCCCGCTCGGCCCGCTGATGATCGACGTCGCCGGCCTCGAACTGTCGGCCCTCGATTGCGAGCGCCTGGTCCACCCGCGGGTCGGCGGGGTGATCCTGTTCAAGCGCAACTACCGCGATCCGCAGCAGCTCACCGCGCTGTGTGCGGCGATCCATGCCCTGCGCACGCCGGTGCTGCCGATCGCCATCGATCACGAAGGCGGACGGGTGCAGCGTTGTCGCGCGGGCTTCACGCAGCTGCCGCCGATGCGCCGCCTCGGCGAACTGTGGGATCGCGATGCCGTCGCTGCACGCAAGTCAGCGGCCGACATCGGCTACCTGCTGGCGGCGGAGCTGCGCGCCTGCGGTGTCGATCTATCCTTCACGCCGGTGCTGGATCTCGATTGGGGCCCCAGCGGGGTCATCGGCGACCGCGCCTTCCACCGCGATCCGGTGGCGGTGACCGAATTGGCCGGCGCCCTGATCGACGGCCTGCGCGGCGCCGGCATGGGCTGCTGCGGCAAGCATTTCCCCGGTCACGGCTGGGTCGCGGCGGACTCGCACCTGGCGATCCCGGTCGACGAGCGCAGCCTGGCCGAAATGGCACCGGACCTCGCACCCTATCGGCAGCTCAAGCTCGACGCGGTGATGCCGGCCCACGTCATCTATCCGCAGGTCGATTCGCGTCCCGCCGGTTTCTCGCCGGTGTGGCTGGAAAAGCTGCGCCGGGAGTTTGCCTTCGACGGCGTGATTTTCAGCGACGACCTGTCGATGGAAGGCGCCAGTTTCGCCGGCGACATGGTCCAGCGCACGCAGGCGGCCTGGGTCGCCGGCTGCGACATGCTGCTGATCTGCAACGCGCCCGATGCGGTGGCCCAGGTGCTGGAGCACTGGACGCCGGCGCACGACCCGGTGCGCTCCGCAAGACTGCAGCGGATCTCGCCGTCTGCCGGCTGGCAGCAGGATGCCGTGCGCTACGCAGCGGGCAGGGCGGCGGTGGATAGCCTTACGGCCTGAGGGCCAGCGGTACAAGAGTCGGCGCTGGCGACACGGCGGCTCAGGACGCGCGCTCATGCGACCTGAGGTTTGTCGTACTTCAACGCTGAGACAACGCGGCACGTGATTGGCCCATCTACTACCGCTTAGACGATTTTGTCGGTTCCTGTTCCAGGGAGCCGCTTGGCGTAAAGGTTGTGAAGTCCTTTAGCCGAAGCAGGTTCAATGGAAGAGTGCCAGCGACGTTTGACATCAGGTACTCCTTTGTAGCGTCCAGAGAGCGAAGCGAACGAGGTCGATCGCCGGGCTGGACGTCACTGGTCGAAGTGATCTTGGTGACCTACTTCCGATGCGCCCAGTAGCCAGGACGCCGCCTGTGATGGGCGACGGCAAGAATTCGAAGCTCCTCCGTGGTGACCTGATAGACGATGCTGTATGGGAACCGACGGAGAATATATCGCCGACGAGTGCCACGAAATACAGCACCGAGCAGGGGATTGGCCAAGACGAAATTGGCCGTTCGCTCAAACTCCGCCACAAACGCGAGACCAAGCTCAACATTCGCTTTCAGCGTATAGAACGCGGCCGCATCGTGTAGTTCGGTGAGCGCCAGCGGAGCAACGACGAGCTTCACTTCAGCGACGCACGTACCTGTGCAAGCGCGTCAGCAATTGGAATAACTTGTACCGCTCCGCTCTCAATGTCAGAAATTCTGCGCTCGGTTTCGGCGGCCCACGCTTCCTCAATGTCAGTATCTTCGTCGAGACTTGCAAGCAATAGCTGGGCGAAAGCTGCGCGCTCGCCAGCTGTCAGCTGCAGGGCTTCGGCTTCGAGCAGTTCGAGTTTATTTCCCATGGCGAGCGCCTCCGTAGAGAGAGGAGTTATTGTACTGCGAGCCCGGTGCCGAGTGATGGTGAAGCATTGTCCAATGGGGTTTGAGTCTGAGCGGGAAACGTGTATCC
>Ga0156014_1077_pt1 | contig 38004 bp, 35 predicted proteins | sample RifCSPlowO2_02_FD_107668 | JGI IMG/M metagenome (GOLD analysis project Ga0156014, IMG submission 107668) | Rhodocyclales bacterium RIFCSPLOWO2_02_FULL_63_24 | reverse complement strand
CGAAGTGGCCGTAGGCGGCGGTCTTTTCGTAGATCGGGCGCAGCAGGTCGAGCATCTGCACGATGCCTTTCGGCCGCAGGTCGAAATGCTTCTTCACCAGTTCGGCGATGGTGGCGTCGGCGACCTTGCCCGTGCCTTGCGTGGTGACCCAGACCGAGGTCGGCTCGGCGACGCCGATGGCATAGGAAATCTGCACCAGGCACTTGCTGGCCAGCCCCGCGGCGACGATGTTCTTCGCCACGTAGCGGCCGGCATAGGCGGCCGAGCGGTCGACTTTCGACGGATCCTTGCCGGAGAAAGCGCCGCCGCCGTGGGGCGCCGCGCCACCGTAGGTATCGACGATGATCTTGCGCCCGGTCAAGCCGCAGTCGCCCTGCGGGCCGCCGACGACGAAGCGACCGGTCGGGTTCACCAGGTACTTGATCTGGCCCTTGACCAGTTCCCTGGGCAGCACCGGCTTGATGATTTCCTCGATCACGGCGTCGATCGCGGCCTGCTTCATCTGCGGACCGTCGGACATTTCCGGCGAGTGCTGGGTGGACAGCACGACGGTGTCGATGCTGTCCGGCTTGCCATCGACGTAACGCACCGTGACCTGCGACTTGGCATCGGGGCGCAACCAGGGCAGGCGACCGTCGCGGCGCAGCATCGACTGGCGCTCGACCAGGCGGTGCGACAGGTAGATCGGCAGCGGCATCAGCACCTGAGTTTCGTCGCAGGCATAGCCGAACATCAGGCCCTGGTCGCCGGCACCCTGGTTGAGGTTGTCGTCGTAGGCCTTGTTCACGCCCTGGGCGATGTCGGGACTCTGCTTGTCGTAGGCCACCAGTACGGCGCAGCCCTTGTAGTCGATGCCGTATTCGGTGTTGTCGTAGCCGATGCGCTTCAGCACATTGCGCGCAACGCCGATGTAATCGACCGTGGCATTGGTGGTGATTTCGCCCGCCAGCACGACCAAACCGGTATTGCAGAGGGTTTCGGCGGCGACCCGGGAATGCGGATCCTGCGCCAGGATGGCGTCGAGGATGGCATCGGAAATCTGATCGGAGACCTTGTCCGGGTGGCCTTCGGAAACCGACTCGGAAGTGAAGAAATATTCTTGCGCCATTTGTCCTGCTCCAAAAAAACACAACGCCCCACAACTTGGCGAGGCCAGCTATGGGGCGGAAGCAGGCGACGCTTTAGCGATATTTGTTTTCCGACCGCCGCGTTTCCCCGGGGGTCTTCTCCGCCTCGCAAGTTGTCTTTTTAACTCGGCGGAACAGCGTGCATTGTAGGTCCGAACCGCCGCAAGCGTCAATCGGGGCGCAAACCGATAACCCTCTGCTCGACGCGGATAGGCAGAGCTAGCGCGTCGGGTGGGCGAAGCCGCGCTTGCTGGCTGCGATGAAGTCGGCGACTTCGGCGACGGCGGCGCTGTTCATTGCCCGCATCTGCGCCAGAGCCTGCTCCAGCGGCACGCGCGAATACAGCAAGCGATAGGCCTCCTTCAGCGCACGAATCTCGTCCTTGGCGAAGCCGTTGCGACGCAGGCCGACCAGGTTGAGGCCGCGGGCTCGCCCCGGGTTGCCGTCGGTAATGCAGAAAGGCAGCGCGTCCTGCACCACCTTGGCCGACAAGCCGATCATCGCGTTGCGGCCGACGCGGCAGAACTGGTGCACCGTGACGGCGGCCGAAATGAAGGCGCGGTCATGCACCACCACTTCGCCGGCAATACCGGCGGTATTGGCCATCACGACGTGGTTGCCGACCCGGCAGTCATGCGCGATATGGCTGTAGGCCATGAGGAAGCAGCCGTTGCCCAGGCGCGTGGCGCTGCCGTCGCGCGAGCCACGGTGCACCGTGACGCCCTCGCGCAGCCAATTGTCCTCGCCGATCTCGGTGTAGGAGATGCAGTCCGCCTTGAACTTGAAGTCCTGCGGATCGCCGCCGATCACCGCGTGCTCGGCGATGCGGGTGCGCGCGCCGATGCGGGTGTGGCGCTTGATCACGGCATGCGCGGCGATCTCGCAATCGTCGCCGAGCACCACGTCCTCCTCGATCACGGCGAAGGGGCCGATGCGGACGTTTGCGCCCAGTTTCGCGTCCGGGGCGACGACGGCGCCGGGGTGAATTTTCATGCCAGTGCCTGGCGCATGGCCCCGGTAATGCGCTTGATCTGCTCGTCCCTCAGCATCGGCGAAATCGGCAGCGACAGGCAGCGCTGCGCGACGCGCTCGGTGACCGACAGGCGGACATCGCCGTGGGTCGCGGCAAACATTTCCTGCCGGTGCAGCGGCACCGGGTAATACACGGCGCAGGCGATGCCGGAGTCGGCCAGCACCTTCTGGATCGTGTCGCGGCGATCGGAAAGTATCGTGTACTGGTGATAGACATGGCGCCCGTGGCCGTCGGCAAACGGCGTTTCGACCAGGCCCGCGAGTTGCTGGTTGTAGGAGTCGGCGATGGCGATACGGCGCTGGTTGAAATTGTCGAGGCGCTTCAGCTTGATGCGCAGGATCACGGCCTGGAGTTCGTCCAGGCGCGAGTTGTAGCCCAGCACATGGTGGTGGTAACGCACCCTTGAGCCGTGGCTGGCCAGCACCCGCATTTCCGCCGCAAGACGGTCGTCGTCAGTGACCATCAGGCCGCCGTCGCCGAAGGCCGAAAGGTTCTTCGAGGGATAGAAGGAGGTGCAGCCGATATCACCAAATGCGCCCGACTTGCGCCCCGCGTAGTCGGCGCCGAAGGACTGCGCGGCATCCTCGATCAGCTTCAATCCGTGCTTCTCGCACAGGGCTTTGAGTGGCGCCAGCTGTACCGGCTGGCCGAACAGATGCACCGGCACGATGGCTCGGGTAGCAGGCGTAATGGCGGCCTCGACCTGGTTCAGGTCGAGGTTGAACGTGCGCGGATCGATATCGACGAACACCGGCTTGGCGCCGCACATGAGCACGGTCGAGGCGGTGGCAACGAAGGTGAAGGGCGTCGTGATGACTTCGTCGCCCGGCCCCAGACCGATGGCGCGCAGGGCGATCAGCAGCGCATCGGTGCCCGAGGCGCAGGAGATCGCATGCTTGACGCCAGCATAGGCAGCGGCTTCCGCCTCGAAGGCCTTGACGTTGGGGCCGCCGATGTACTGGCAGGCGGCCAGCGCCTCGCATACGGCGGGTTCGATTTCGTCCTTCAGCAAGGCATATTCGGCCTTGAGATCAAGCATCGGGATGTTCATGGGCATGGACTTCAGGAAAGTGAATTCTGGCGCGCGGCGATCATGCGGTCGATTTCCAGCGCGATGGCCAGCGCGTCGCGGCCCTCGCGGCCACTGACCACCGGCGGGCTGCCGTCGCGCACGGCGGCGACGAAAGCCTGGATCTCGGTCATCAGCGCGTCGCCCGGGGGCGGCTGCAAGGTCTCGGTGTCGATCGGTTCCTCGCCTTCAACCAGCGCTTCGCGCTTCTTGCTGATACCGATGCGGCGATCGCCGAAATCGACGGAAATATATTCGTGATGCTGGAATACGCGCAGGCGGCGCAGCGAGGCGGCCGAGGTGCGGCTGGCGGTGAGATTCGCCACGCAGCCGTTGGCGAATTCGATGCGCGCGTTGGCGATGTCGATGCCGTCGGTCAGCACCGAAACGCCCGAGGCGCGCAGGTCCGCCACCGGGCTGGCGACAAGCGGCAGGATCAGGTCGAGGTCGTGGATCATCAGGTCGAGCACCACCGAGACGTCGATGCCGCGCGCCTTGAACGGCGCCATGCGATGGGCCTCGATGAACACCGGCCGCTTGATCTTGTCCTTCACCGCCAGCCAGGCCGGATTGAAACGTTCCAGATGGCCGACCTGCAAAACGAGACGTTTGGCGTCGGCCAGCGCGATCAGCTCGTCAGCCTGTTTCACGGTGACCGTAATCGGCTTTTCCGCCAACACATGGACGCCGGCGGCGAGGCAATCGCGCGCCACAGCGTGATGGGTTTCGGTGGTGCTGGCGACCGAAACCAAGTCCACCTTTGGCTCGGTGCCAAGCAGTTCCCGGTAATCGGTGAAGGCCGTGACGCCCAGTTCCTGCGCTACGCGCTGCGCCGTTTCCGGGTGGGCGTCCACCACCCCGACCAGTTCCACGCCGGCATTCGCGGCGCTGAGCGCGGCATATTTCTGGGCGTGGAAGCGGCCGAGATAGCCCACGCCGATTACGGCAGCACGAAGTGGCTTGGTCATGACGGAGAAATCGGGAGAATGGTCCGGGGGAACAAACAGTAGGCGATAATTCTACTTGCTTTAGTTCCCTTCATTTCTCGATGCCATCCCCGTTCCCGATCATCTTCAAGGCGCTGGCCCGCTTGCCGCTGCCGCTGCTGCACAACCTCGGCGCCCTGGCCGGCTGGTCGGCGTGGTTGCTGTCGGCCACCTACCGGCGCAACTTTTCGACACACATCGAGCAGGCCGGCATGACCGAGGCGAAGACGGCGGCGATTGCCGAAGCCGGCAAGGCGCTGCTGGAGCTGCCGAAAATCTGGCTGCGGCCGCAGGACGAAGTGGTCGGGCGCGTGGTCAGGGTATCCGGCTGGGAACTGGTGGAGAACGCTTGGGCAGCCGGGCGCGGCCTCCTGTTCCTGACGCCGCACCTCGGCTGCTTCGAGATCACCGCACAGTACTACGCCGCGCGCAAGCCGATGACCGTGCTCTATCGCCGGCCCAAGCAGGACTGGCTGGCGCCGCTGATCGAAGCGGGGCGCGGCGCCAATCTGAAGCTGGCCCCCGCCGACCTGTCCGGCGTGCGCCGGCTGCTGAAGGCGCTGAAGAATGGCGAGGCGGTGGGCATGCTGCCCGACCAGGTGCCCGGCAACGGTGAAGGCGCCTGGCTGCCCTTCTTCGGCCGTCCCGCCTACACCATGACGCTGGCGGCGCGCCTGGCCCAATCAGTACCCGGCGGCGCCACGGTGCTGCTGGCCTACGCCGAGCGCCTGCACTACGGCGCCGGTTACCACCTCAAGCTGTTCCCGCTCTCCACGCCCCTCGCAGGCGACCTCATGCAGCGCGCGGCGCAACTCAACCGGGAACTTGAAGCGCTGATTCGCCACTGCCCCGGGCAGTATCTGTGGGGCTACAACCGCTACAAGGTGCCGGCGAGGGCGGAGTTGCCCAAGACCACGGCGACGGCGCCGTGACTTGATTGACACATCCCTCTTTACTGCCGGACGTTTTCGTCCGATAATGCACCCATGACGGGAAACGATTTCATCCGCAAGTTGAAAGCTCTTGGCAAGGCACGACGGGTGATCGTTTCACTGAATGCGGCGAGGGGTAAGGGCAGCCACCAAACGCTGTACTTCGGCACCGCATTCACCATCGTTCGCAACCCGAAGGATGAACTTAAAACCGGCACCTTCCATGCCATGTGCAAGCAACTGGGCATCAAACCGTTCGACTTGTGAGAGGCCAATCATGAACCGCTTTCAATATCCTGTTCTGCTTACGCCCGCCGAAGAAGGCGGATTCGTCGTCACCTGTCGCGACCTCCCGCAACTCATCACCCAGGGCGATACCGAACAAGATTCCTTGGAGCAGGCGGCTGACGCGATGGACGAGGTGTTCGCCACCTACATGATCGAAGGCATCGAGTTTCCGGAGCCCAGCAAGGCGAAGCGGCGCGAGCATCTGGTGGCGCCACAAGCCGAGACGATGGCAAAGGCCGCCTTGTTCGTGGCAATGCGACAAGCTGGCATCAGCAAACTGCAACTCGCCCGACGTCTAGGCGTCGATGAAAAGGAAGTCCGCCGGCTGCTCGACCCGCACTATGGCTCCAAACTGCCGCGCATCGCGCAGGCGATCAGCGTGCTCGGGCAAAGGCTGGTGATTGGGCTGGAACCGGCGTGAGCATTTCGAGTCGGTCGAGCCAATCCGAGCATGGACAATCTTCCCGCGATTTTACTGTGTAGCTTGGCTGCCCCTACATGGGCACAGGAAGATGCAGCCTCCGGCCTGATCGGACGGCTTCAAAACAGTACTGCTACCCGTGAGGCTCAGGAGCTGGTGGCCATGACGCCACCACAAACCGACGACAAACATGAGATAGCGGTCTTCCACCACAAACGGGGCATGGCCCATTACCAACTGGGCAACTACACTCGCGCCGTCGAAGACATCCAGTTTGCTATACAGAACAATATGCCGAACCGTCTAACCCCAGGCGGCTGGGGTGATCTATGGCGCATGCAAGACAATCTTGGGTCAGCACTTTACGGAAAGGGAGATCTCCTTGCGCAGCGGTCGCATTGGGATGCTGTTGCGCGCCAGTACGCGGCGAACGTGGGGGCACACCATATTGCGAAGCTTGCCCTTGCACGCATACATACCGATCTTGGCAATTTCGCTACCGCCGACCAGTCTCTGAATGAGGCAGATGAGTCGCTGAAGCAAATGGCCACGAGAAGTTATTGGGACTGGAACCGTTACAACGCGACGTATTTGAACCAGCGGACACACGCCAATTTAATGACCGCTCAAGGCAATGTCCGAGAAGCAGAGCGTCTGAGGAAACTTGCCCTGGACAATGCTCAGGAAGATTTCAATCAGCAACTGCGTTTCCCCAGATGGATAAGAGAATCTGCCATGAACCTCGCGTACGCCAGGGGAAAATTGGCCTTTCTCCTCGCATCTAATGGGAAATTGGGGGAGGCTGAGTTTTATGCGCAGGCCACGGTGGAAGACGCCATCAAGTACGTTGGACCAAAGGCGATTCAGACGGCACAGGTGCTAGCCTTGCTTGCATTCATCCGGCAGCAGTCAGGCAATCTCGCCGGAGCGGAAAAGCTCTATCGGCACGCCCTGACCGCAGCGCTAAGCTCTGGCGTTTCCGCTGATTCCGTACCTTTAGCCGAGATGCGAAATATCCTTGGCGAATTGCTGGTGGAGCGAAGCAATTGGTCGGAAGCGGTGGCTGTTTTCCAACAACGGGCCGATGGGCTGCAATCCAATCCGGCACAGAAACTACCTACGGATTCCGTTGCCTGGGCATTGGCGCTGCATCGGTCAGGTTCGTCGCAGGCAGCGAAGGACATGGCCGGACGACTCATCGCTGCCCAGCATCAACTGTCCGTTCCAAATCCAACCTACGTTGCGCGTCAACGGGGAGTGCTGGGCATGACATTGACGAGCCTCGGGGACTTGCCGGCTGCGCTGTCAGCGTTTCAGCAAGCACTGCCGGAGATGGTTCGATCAGACTCGGATGATAGTGCGGCTGAGGGGGCCGGTGTTACGCGAGTCTTTTGGCGCACTGAGATTCTGGAAGCCTATGTCGATCTGCTGACAAGGCTTCAAGCAGAAGGCAAGGTACCGCCGGGTCTTGATGCAATAGCGGAATCCTTTCGCATTGCCGATCTTGCAAGAGGCTCCAGTGTACAGGCCGCCATCGCTGCGAGCGCAGCACGGGCACAGCTACCGAATGCAGAGTTGGCCGGGTTGGTGCGCCGCGATCAGGACACCCAGAACCAGGCCGTAGCGCTCGACAGGATTCTGGCGAAGTTGGTTACCGCACCAGAGGCTGAGCGGCTTAAAAAGGTTATCGCCGACATGCGGACAGAGGTTGAGCGTTTGCGAAAGGAACACCTTGTGCTGCAAGCCGATATCCAGAGGCGTTTCCCGGAGTTCGGCGATCTTGTCGCCCCCAGACCCGCAACCCTGGCCGAGGTCAGGAAAGCCCTTGCTCCAGGCGAAGCTCTTGTCTCCATCTATCTGGGCAAATCCCAATCCTACGTTTGGACGGTGGGAGACCAGGGCAAGATGGGATTTCGGGTCGTTCCCGTTGGGCGCGCCGAAGTCGACGCTGATGTGGCGAAATTGCGCGCCGGATTGATGTTCAATGATGATGAGGTTCGGCCCCTTTCATTCGATCTGACGCGTGCAAGCAAGCTCTTTCAAGCATTCCTGGCTCCTGAAGCGGAACTTTGGCGGCAGGCCAAGGTGCTTTCCGTGATTCCGCATGGATCTAGATGATCGGCGCGTGGTGGCCTTTGCAACTCACGGAATTGCCTCCGGAGAAGTCGTGGGCCTTGATCAGCCAGCTCTTGTGCTTTCGAATCCCGCGCTCACCGGAGAAACTGAGGCAGATGGATTTCTTACTATGGAAGAAGTGCTCGGTCTGAAGCTGGATGCCGACTGGGTGGTGCTGTCGGCGTGCAATACAGCCAGTCCCGACGGCAAAGCCTCCGAGGCAGTTTCCGGTCTCGGCCGAGCTTTCTTCTTCGCTGGCGCCCGTAGTCTGCTGGTGTCGAGCTGGGCAGTGGAAACCACGTCTGCCCGCCACTTGACTACAGCACTATTCCGGCGTGAGGTTGAGAACCCATCCCTGCCAAGAGCGGAGGCTTTGCGTCACGCAATGCTTGACGTGATGAAGACCGGCGACCCAAAGGCTGGTTTGAGCTATGCGCACCCTGCCTTTTGGGCGCCTTTTTCGCTGGTTGGGGATGGAATGGGGAAACAGGACTTGGATCACCGGATAGAAGTTGCATGCGAGCAGTGGCTTTCCACGTGGCATCCCTCGCGATCTGGATCGAAAGCGCGCCGGCGTGTCTGTCGCTGCGAGAACTCGGCGAGGTAAGGTGACACGACTCCTTCTCGCCCTGATGTGGCTCCTGCACTGGCTGCCGCTGCCGCTGCTGGCCGCACTCGGACGCGGACTTGGACTGGCGCTTTACGCGCTGGTGGCCGAACGCCGCCACGTCACGCTGACCAATCTCGGCCTGTGCTTTCCGAAATTGTCGGCGGCCGAACAGTCGGCGCTGGCGCGACGCCACTTCATGGCTTTCGGTCGCAGCATCCTCGAACTCGGGCTCTGGTGGCACGCCTCGCCGGCGCGCATCCGGCGCCTGGTGCGGCTCGACGGCGGCGACAGGCTGGCGGCGTACCAGGACAAGCCGGTGATCCTGCTGGTGCCGCATTTCGTCGGCATCGATGCCGGCTGGATACGGCTGGCGCTGGAGCAGGGGCTGGTGGCGATCTACACGCGGCAGAAGAACCGCGTCTTCGAAGCGGCAATGAACGGCGGCCGGCTGCGCTTCGGCAACTGCGACCTGGCCTCGCGTCAGGAGGGCACGCGCAAGGCGCTCAAGGCGATGAAGGCGGGCCGCTTTTTCCACTATTCGCCGGACATGGACTATGGCCCGAAAGAGTCGGTCTTCGTGCCCTTCTTCGGCGTGCCGACGGCGACCATCACCGGGCTCGCGCGCCTGGCGAAACTGACCGGAGCGACGGTGATCCCGGTGGTGACGCGGATGGCCGAAAATGGCTACGTCGCCACCGTTGGCGAGCCCTGGGCGGGCTTCCCCGGCGCCGACGAGGCGGCAGATGCGCGACGCCTGAACGCCTTCATCGAGGCCGAGGTGCTGCGATCACCCGAGCAATACTACTGGCTGCACAAGCGCTTCAAGACGCGACCGCCGGGCGAGCCTTCGCCCTACCGAACTTCATGAATCCTCGCTGCGGAGACTGAAATGCCAGGCCTGCTTCCCGCCGTCGATCCCGACGGCCTGCTGGAATACTCGGTGGTCTATACCGACCGCGCGTTGAATCACATGTCGGCGGCCTTCCAGGGCGTGATGCGCGACATGTCCGTGATGCTGCGCCAGACCTACAACGCAAGCGCCGTGGCGATCGTGCCCGGCAGCGGCAGCTTCGGCATGGAGGCCGTGGCGCGCCAGTTCGCCACCGGCCGCAAATGCCTGGTGATCCGCAACGGCTGGTTCAGCTTCCGCTGGTCGCAGATTTTCGAGATGGGCAGCATCCCGGCATCCTGCACGGTGCTCAAGGCCCGACGCCTCCGCGCGGGCCGGCAGGAGCCTTTCGTCCCCCCGCCGATAGACGAAGTCGTCGCGGCGATCCACGCCGAGCGGCCCGAGCTGGTGTTCGCCCCGCATGTCGAAACCGCCTGCGGCATGATCCTGCCCGATGCCTACCTGCGTGCCGTGGCCGACGCCGTGCACGGCGTGGGCGGCCTGTTCGTGCTCGACTGCATCGCCTCCGGCGCAATGTGGGTGGACATGCGCGCCAGCGCCATCGACATCCTGATCAGCGCGCCGCAGAAGGGCTGGAGCGGTTCGCCCTGCGCCGCCCTGGTGATGCTGGGCGAGGCGGCGCGGGCGCGGATCGAGACGAGCAGCAGCACCAGCTTCGCCTGCGACCTGAAGAAATGGTTGCAGATCATGGCGGCCTATGAGCAGGGCGGCCATGCCTACCACGCGACGATGCCCACCGATGCCTTGCGCCGCACCCGCGACAGCATGCGCGAAACCCTCGAACGCGGCTGCGCCGCCACGCGCGACGCCCAGCTCGAACTGGGCGCCAGGGTCCGCGCACTGCTGGTCAGCCGCGGCTTCCAGAGCGTCGCCGCCGAGGGTTTCCAGGCGCCGGGCGTGGTGGTGAGCTACACCGACGACGAAGGCCTGCGCAGCGGCAAGCGCTTTGCCGCACTGGGCCTGCAAACCGCCGCCGGCGTGCCGCTGCAATGCGACGAAGGGCCGGACTTCGGCAGCTTCCGCCTGGGTCTGTTCGGCCTGGACAAGCTCGCCGACATCGAGCGCACGGTGGACAGTCTTGCCACGGCGCTCGACGCCATCGCAAAAACCTGAGCACGGCACGCCTGACAGTCGGCGCTGGCAGCACGGCGAAATCAACTCAAGGACGCCTCGCCGCCGCGAATAACGGCGGGATAGCCCGGTCTATTCGGCCATCAGCCGAGCACCGTTCCGGTACCATCCCGATCATGAAGATCCGCTTCACCAAGATGCATGGCCTGGGCAACGACTTCGTGGTGCTCGACGCGATCCGCCAGGACTTCGTGCCGACGCCGGCCCAGGCGCGCTTTCTCGCCGACCGCCATTTCGGCGTCGGCTGCGACCAGTTGCTGGTGGTCGAGCAGACCGCCACGCCCGGCGTCGATTTCCGCTACCGCATTTTCAATGCCGATGGCGGCGAGGTCGAGCAGTGCGGCAACGGCGCACGCTGCTTCGTGCGCTTCGTGCATGAGCAGGGCCTGACGGACAAGCGCGAGATCCGGGTCGAGACCAAATGCGGGCTGATCACGCCGCGGCTCGAAGCCGACGGCCAGGTCACCGTCGATATGGGCGCGCCACGCTTCCAGCCGGCCGAGATTCCCTTCGACAGCGAATCGGATGCCGTGGTACAGGCGCTCGATGTGGATGGCGCCAGGATCGACATCAGCGTGGTCTCGATGGGCAATCCGCACGCGGTGCAGGTGGTGGCCGACGTCGATGCCGCGCCGGTGGCACGGCTCGGCCCGCTGATCGAATCCCATCCGCGCTTTCCGCGCCGGGTCAATGCCGGCTTCATGCAAATCGTCGACCGCCATGCGATCCGCCTGCGGGTGTATGAACGCGGCACCGGCGAGACCCTGGCCTGCGGTACCGGCGCCTGCGCCGCGGTGGTCGCCGGCATCCGCCGCGGCCTGCTGGATTCGCCGGTGCGCGTCACCACACGCGGCGGCGACCTGTCCATCGCCTGGGACGGCGAGGCGAAGCGAACCCCACAGCCGGTCATGATGACCGGCCCGGCCACCACCGTATTCAGCGCAGAAATCGAACTCCCGAACAACCTCCTATGAGAACTGACATGAAAGCGGAAGACGTCGCCCACTACCTCCACGACCACCCGGAATTCTTCGACCAGTATGCCGACATGCTGACCCTGGTGACCCTGCCCGATCCGCACAGCGGACGCGCCATCTCGATCACCGAGAAGCAGTTGTTCACCCTGCGCGACAAGGTGCGCACGCTCGAATCGAAACTGGTCGAACTGATCGGCTTCGGCGAGGAGAACGACTCGATTTCGGACAAGGTGCATGGCCTGGCCGTAGCTCTGATCGCGGCCACCGACCAGGCCAGCGTGGTGCGCGCGCTGTATTCGCATCTGGGCGGCGCCTTCGCCGTACCGCACGTGACGCTGCGCCTGTGGGGCGCCGGCCAGGGCGACGGCCCGGAATTCGACGCGGTCGCCGATAGCGTCAAGGCCTTTGCCGCGGGCCTGCACCGGCCCTACTGTGGAACGGTGAACGGACAGCAATCGCTGGCCTGGTTCGGCGAAGCCGCCGGCCATTTGCGCTCGATGACCCAGGTGCCGCTGCGCGAATCCGGCGGCGTCTGCTTCGGCCTGTTGCTGATGGCCAGCGAGGAGCCGCATCGCTTCTACCCGGAACTCGGCACGCTGTACCTGGAACGGATCGGCGAGATGGCCTCGGCGGCTTTGCTGAGGGTGGTCGCCTAACGCACATGACAGTGAGAGTCACCCGCTGATGATGAAACACGCGAAAACGAAGTTTCAGTGGAGGCTAACGCCGGCATCATCGGCGTTAAGCGCAGCGGCCGTAACTAAAGGCGAATTGAAGGCCCGCCCCTCCCATCCTCCCCTCACGGGGAGGCTTCTGGTCAGCTCGCTTCGCTCGACTTTCACCAGTCGCTCCGAACGGGTTATTTCACACTAGCCACGTGGACACCTCGGTCGAGAGCTATCTCGCCGAGTTGGCGGTGCAGCGGCGCGCCAGCCCGCATACCCTGGATGCCTATCGCCGCGATTTGGCGCGCCTCACGGCGCTGGCCGCCGGCGCCGAGCTGACCGCACTGAAAAGCCCGCAACTACGGCGCGGCCTGATGCAGCTGCATGCGCAGGAACTCGCGCCGCGCTCGATCGCGCGTACCCTGTCGGCATGGCGCGGCTATTACACCTGGCTGGCCAGGCGCGGCGTCATCGCGCTGAATCCCGCCGACGGCCTGCGCGCGCCGAAACGCGCGCGCAGCCTGCCCAAGGCGCTGGGCATCGATCAGGCGGCGGCCTTGCTCGACGGGTCGGCGGCGAGTCTGGCGGCGGATCGAGCAAACGAGCCGCTACTGGTGCGCGACGCGGCAATGTTCGAGCTGCTGTATTCGTCCGGTCTGCGGCTGGCCGAACTGGTAAGCCTCGACCTGCCCGGCGGCCTCGATCTGGCGGCAGGCGAAGTCACGGTCACCGGCAAACGCCGCAAGACGCGCACGGTGCCGGTCGGCGACCAGGCGCGCAGCGCCCTCGAAGCCTGGCTGGCAGTGCGTCCGCAATTTGCGTCCGACGCCCAGCCGGCGCTCTTCCTCGGCCGCAACGGCACGCGCCTGACGCCGCGCCAGATCCAAGGCCGCCTCGCGCAGTGGGCTCAGCGCCAGGGCGTGGGCGTGCATGTGCATCCCCACATGCTGCGCCATTCGTTCGCCTCGCATCTGCTGCAATCCTCCGGCGACCTGCGTGCGGTGCAGGAAATGCTTGGTCACGCCAGCATTGCGGCAACGCAGATCTATACCCATCTCGACTTCCAGCACCTGGCGAAAATCTACGACGCAGCGCATCCGCGCGCGAAAAAGGCCTGAACAGAAACCCGCAATCAGCCCTTGTCGCGACGGCTACCGATGCCCCGGCACTCAAGCGAGCCTGGCGTCCTTTCCCCATATGGTCGCCATGCGGATCGGCACGCTGATCTTGTCGACCGTGAGCACGTCTTCGATGGCTGAATCCGTCAGGTGCGTCTTGCGATGGGACGCCACTTCGAGGGACACCCCGCTGCGGCCAATCACGGCATGCACCGCGGGAGTGTCCGGGCCATTGCCCGGACCCGTTACAACGCCGATTTCCGAAGTCTTGAGCCGCACCAGGGTGCCGAGCGGATAGATGCCGACCAGCCGGATCATGGTGCCGGCGACCACCACATCGATCTTCGGCCCATGCTTCAGGTACAGATCCCGCAGCGCCGTGTTGGGCTTATGCGGCGGCCGATAGCCGCGCACCGATACCATTGCGCAAAACCGGTCAGCAAGGCCGACGATCCTGGCGCCCATTTCGATGGCGTCTCCCGCGAGGCCGGCCGGATATCCCGAGCCGTCGTGGTATTCGTGATGTTGGCGGACCATGGTGATCCACTTCTGATCGGCGATGCCCAGTTTCGCCAGTCGCTCGGCACCGAGTGCCGGATGGCGGCGGATCATGGTCACCAGCTTGTCGTTCAATGCGCCGGGGATCGCATCGACCTTTTCCTGCACCTCGTACATGCCCAGGTTCATGGTCAAGGCCGCGGCCACGGTGGCCTGCTGCGCCGCGTCGTCCAGCGCCAGTTCCTTGGCCAAAAAATAGCTCAGGATGCCTACGTTGATCGGATGCCTGACCCGGTATTCGGTGTCCTGCATCAGCAGAATAGACGCCAGGCTGACCGCGGCGTGAGCCTCGCAAGCATTCCGCACGGTCTGCACCAGCTTGTCCATGCGGCCGGCGAAGTCGTCGATGCTGTCCGGATTCTGACCGAACATGCCGGCCAGTATCCGCCGTCCATCAACCACGTGCTGCAACGCGCTCGGCGTTTCGCCGGCAAGCGGAACGCTCTCCCTCTGCGCGAACTCTTCCTTCTGCGCGAACAGCCCGCTCTCAACCAGCCGGTCGATCGATCTCTGGCTGGGAATCGCCTCGCCACGACGCAGCAACAGGACTCCATCCTGATCGTAGGCATCCCAGGGCAGCGGCTGTCCGACTGTCAACTCTTGCAGACTGATGCGTTGTTTCAGCATGCCCAGGCTCCCTTGCTATCCGCTTGCGATGCACATGGGCCGAGACGCGATGGCCGGACGGGATAGTACCGCCGTTCGCGAAAAACACCAAAGCGTTCAATAGCTTAGTCTAAATGCATGGACGGTTTCCGTTACCCGGACGGTGGCCAGAGTGCCGCGCGATAAACCCGCAGGGCAACCTGGGCGTCATTGGCCGCGTACAGCAGTTGGCGCTCCGTCAGCCGCGGATTGGCCCAGTTGGAGGTGGACGTCCTCCTGGATTTCTGCAGCCGTTGTCCGAAATATTGTGCGACGGCGGTTTTGGCGCCGAGGCCGTGATTACGCTGCTCGCAACGCAAGACGCGGGAAAGGTCGAGGACGTTTTGCGCAGCGATCCCGAGACGCGATTGCAACTGCGCAAGATCGGTGCCGAGACCGAAGCCGACCTTCAGAATGCGGGGCGATTCGAGAATGGCCTTCAGGCCGTGGTGCTCGGGCAGGCGGCCGACCGGGAACAGATAAACCCTGGTCGCGGTCGCCAACTGGATCAGATGCGGTCCGCTGGAAATTTCACCCTTGCTGAAGGTCGGCTTCGACTCCGTATCGAAGCCGACGACATCTTCTGCCAGCAATGCCTGACGGGCTTCGGCCGCGGTTTCCGGCGATATGACAAGCACCACGTCGGCCATGGCGACGCCCTCATACAGGGGCAGCTCGGAATCGGTGGCGATGCTTGGGCTGGTATTCATGAGTGTGGTCCGCCCTCTGGAAATCCGCTGCGGCAAACCGCCGCCGGCCTCTTGCCAAACTCGACAAGGCTGCAGCCTACCGAATCGCTGGACGCATTATCGGTTTACAATTCGCCTACTTTACTGCCCGAGTTCTTACGAATGGCCGAAACCGCATTCTGCTACCACTGCCGTCAGCATCATCCGAAAACGGAGATGCGCCAGATCGAAACCAAGGCCGGCAAGCGCTGGCGCTGTATCCGCAGCATCGAGGCAACCCGTCAGGGCCAAGCCGCACGCGAAGCCTATGGCCGCAAGGTATCCGAGATGAACAAGTCCGAGGCGCAAAGCCGGGCGCGACTCGCCAAGCCGATCGTTACCGCCTGACGGCGCTCGCCTGGATGCCCGCCCAGCGGCAACAAGCATCCATGGTGGCGCGCGGACTGGCCGCGCTTCTGCTGACGACACTCGCCGCCTGCGCGCCGCTGGGCCCGGATCAGGGACGCGGTGCACTGTGGCAGCCGTCGCCGAACTTCGACCAGCGACGGCCGAATTTTGTCATCCTGCACCAGACCACCAACGACAACGCGGCCACGGCGCTGGCGACGCTGACCGATCCGCAGCGCAAGGTCAGCGCGCATTACCTGATCGGGCGCGACGGCGCGGTCCTGCAACTGGTCGACGAAACCGCGCGCGCCTGGCATGCCGGCGAGTCCTGGTGGGGCGGCAACACCGATCTCAACTCCGCCTCGATCGGCATCGAGCTCGACAATACCGGCGACGAAATCTTTGCCGAGGCGCAGATCGTCGCCCTGCTGGCGCTGCTCGACGAACTGCGCACGCGCCACCGCATTCCCGCGGCCAATGTACTCGCGCACGGCGATATCGCGCCGACCCGCAAGGTCGACCCGGGCCGCCTGTTCCCCTGGCAACGACTGGCCCAACATGGCTTCGGCCTGTGGTGCGAGACGCCGCCGCCGACGGCGCCGGCCGGCTTCGATGCGTTGCTGGGACTGCAGGCGCTGGGCTATGACATCTCGGCCCCGGCAGCCGCGCGCCAGGCCTTCCGCCGTCACTTCGCGGCGAGCGACGCCGATGCCGAGCTGGCGCCGGACGAGCAAGCCCTGCTGCATTGCCTGCTCCAGGCCAAGCGGCAGCGCGAGGCGCGCAGCCCGGCCACTCCCCCCGCGGCGGAATAGCCCAGCATGAAGTACCGCTACGCAGATGCTCCCGCCTACCTCACCAAGGACGGTTCCGAAATTCGCGAACTGATGCACCCGACAGTGCACGGCAACCGCCTGCAAAGCCTGGCGGAGGCCACCGTGCAGCCCGGCGCGCGGACGCAACTGCATCGCCATGCGCTGACGGAGGAGCTGTATCACCTCAGTGCCGGCAGCGGCATCATGACGCTGGGCGAGAGCCGCTTCACAGTCGGCGCTGGCGACACGGTGCTGATCGCACCCGGCACGCCGCACCGGATCGAAGCCACCGGCGAGGAGCCGCTACGCTTCCTCTGTTGTTGCAGTCCGCCCTACTCGCATGAGGACACCGAGCTGCTGGAGGATGCTTGATGGCGGGCAATCTTTTTGCCGACCTGCCCCTCGCACCGGAAGCCGCCGAACGCCTGGAAATCCTGCTGGCGCAACCCGGCCTGCGCATCGAACGCATAGTCTCCAGCGGCCAGGCAAGCCCGCCGGGCTTCTGGTATCGGCAGGAAGATGCCGAATGGGTACTGCTGCTGAAAGGCGCGGCGCTGTTGCGCTTCGAGGATGAAGCGGAAGCCCGCGTCCTGCATCCGGGTGACTGGCTGCAGATCGGGTCCGGGCGGCGCCACCGCGTCGAATGGACCGAACCGGACGCGCCGACGGTCTGGCTGGCGGTGCATGTCGCGGACCGGATCAGGAACTGACCGCCTGCGTCGGACGGCGCCGCAACCAGGCTTTGCGCGCCTCCTCCAGCACCCACATCAGCGCCGCGCAGACCAGCGCCACTGCCCAGACCTCCTCGCCGACCGGCGCCGTGCCGAACAGCCAATTGCCGGCCGGCGTATAGATGATGAAAAGGATCACGCCCAGCTCCGCCGCCAGGCCCAGCAGGATGTAGCGGTTGCCAAAGAAGCCGATGCCGAACGCCGACTTGACCGGATGGCGGCACAGCATGACATTCATCATCTGCATCACCACGATCGTCGCCAGACAGGCGGAAGTCGCCTGCAGATACAGGGGATCGACGCGATCGAGGCTGACGCCGTAGTGCCAGCCGGCCGCATCGAGCACCAGGAAGAACACCGCCATTGCCGCCGCCGCTTCGAGGACACCGAGAAACAGGTAGGCGCGGGCGATCAGGCCCCATGACAGCAGCCGCTCATGGGGCGCCCTGGGCGGCCGCCGCATGACGTCGGGATCCGGCGGCTCGGCCCCGAGCGCCAGCGCCGGCAGCATGTCGGTGCCCAGATCGACGGCGAGGATCTGGATGATGGTCAGCGGCAGCGGAATGCGGAACAGGACGAAGGCCAGATAGGGCACCAGTTCCGGAATGTTCGAACTCAGGATGTAGGTGAGGAACTTGCGGATGTTGTCGAACACCGCGCGCCCTTCCTCGATGGCGGCGACGATGCTGGCGAAGTTGTCGTCGAGCAGGATCAGGTCGGCGGCCTCCTTGGCCACGTCGGTGCCGGCAATGCCCATGGCGATGCCGATATCGGCGGTCTTCAGCGCAGGTGCGTCGTTCACGCCGTCCCCGGTGACGGCGACTATCTCGCCCTTTTTCTTCAAGGCCTGGACGATCAGCATCTTCTGCTCGGCGGCAACGCGGGCGAAGACGATCTCCCTGGCGTCGAGCGTCAACTGCAGTTGCGCCGGAGAGATCGAGCGCAGCTGGTCGCCGCTGATGACCACCGGCCGTTCGGTCTTGACCAGACCGATCTGGCGGGCGATCGCCAGCGCCGTCTGCGGATGGTCGCCGGTGACCATGATGATGCGGATACCAGCCGTGGCGCAGCGTGCAACGGCATCGGGCACCTCCGGCCGCGGCGGGTCTTCGAGCCCGACCAGGCCGTCGAGGATCATGCCCTGCTCGGCGCCGGGCACGCCGTCGCTGACCGCGCAATGGGCAAATGCCAGCACGCGCAGACCGGCCTCGGCCATCTGCCGCTGCGCCGCCAGCAGGCGGGTTCTCGACAAGGGATCGAGCGGTACCGGTTGGACGTCAGCCGCAGCATCGAAGCGGACGTAGTCGCAGGCGGCGAGCACCGTCTCCGGCGCACCTTTGCAGTAGAGTACGCGTCCCACAGGCGTTGCGCAGAGCACTGACATGCGCTTGCGATCGGTGTCGAACGCGATCTCGTCGATGCGTCGATGGTCGGCAAGCGGGCCGACCGCCTGTCGCCCCATGCCGGCCAGCGCGATTTCCATCGGGTCGCCCGCTTGCGTATGCCGACCATGTTCGTCAATGCTCTTCAGATTGTGGCAAAGCGCGGCATTGACGAACAACTCGCGGTTGTCGCGGAGCAAACGCGGTTGCAGCGCCAGGTCGTCGAAATCGACAAAGCCGCCCCCCAGCCACAGGCGCCGCACCGACATGCGGTTCTGCGTCAGCGTGCCGGTCTTGTCGCAGCAGATCGTGGTCGTTGCGCCCAGCGCCTCGACGGCAGGCAGGTGGCGCACCAATGCGTTGCGTTTCGCCATGCGCTGGGTCGCCATGGCCAACGACAGGGTCACCGTCGGCAGCAGGCCTTCCGGCACATTGGCAACAATGATGCCGATGGCAAACAGCAGGTTCTCCCAGGTCGGCAAGCCCATGGCCTGGCCGACGAAGAACAGCGCGACGCCCATCGCCGTAGCCAGCGCGGCGACGATGCGGGAAAGCCGGGCAATTTCCCGCTGCAGCGGCGACGAAGCCTCGCCGGCAGTTTGCGTCAGGTGGGCGATCCTGCCGAATTCGGTACGCATGCCGGTGGCGTACACCACGGCGCGCGCCTGGCCCGACACCACTGCGGTGCCGGCCAGCACGACATTCCTGGCATAGATCGGCGCGTCCTCGCTGCTGGGTTCCGTCGTGCGCGCCTTGGGCAGGGACTCACCGGTCACCGTCGCGGTGTTCACGCGCAAGCCGCTGGCCTCGATCAGGCGGCAGTCTGCCGGGACCAGCGTGCCCTCTTCCAGCAACACGATATCGCCGGGCACCAGATCGGTAGCGAACAACTCCACGACTTCGCCGCCGCGCAGCACCTGCACCTTTTGCGGCAGCAACCGGCGCAGCGCGGCCACCGCCTGTTCCGCCTTGTATTCCTGCCAGAAGGAAAAGATGCCGTTGACGAGGATGACGCCGACGATGGCGACGCCAAGGCGACCCATGCCCTGGCCCGGATCGAAATGGTCGGCGAGAAAAGCCAGCGCGGCGCCGATCCACAGAATGATCGCGAAAAAGTGGGTGAATTCACGAGCGAAGCCGAGCAGCAGATGCTCGCGATCGACTTCCTCGACGCGGTTGGGTCCGAACTCCGCCAAGCGGCGCGCCGCCTCGGGCGCCGCAAGGCCGGCTGCCGTGGTGTTCAGGCTGGCGAGAGCCTGCTCTGCGCTGAGACCATGAATCGGCATGAGGCCACCGCCATCAGCAGGCTGCGGCGTGGCGCGGCACGCCGGAAATCGCGTCGTCGTCCTGGAATTTCATGGCGCAAGACTCGCTGTCTTGGTCCCCATGGTCGCGGACCTCCCTGATCCGTGACCGATTGTGCCCTGTCTGGCGTCCCGAGGAAAGACGCCGACTTTCCCGGTGTGTCGCTGAAACGGATCGGCGGCGGCCGACAACCGGAAATCCCCGCCATCGCGAGCGGAGTTCCCATGCCGTACGGATGCAGCCGGTCAGGTCCTGAAACGACCCACCGTACCCTGCTGCTCTTCGGCCAGTGATTCCAGGCTGCGCGCCGCTTCGATCGCGGCATTCAACGCGAGCAGGTTGGTCTGGTCGGCAATTTCCTTCACCTGGCCGGTAATGTGATTGATGGCGACCGTGCTGGAGACAAACTGGCCCACCGAATCGGCAATGCCGCGCACCGTGGTCTCGACCATGCCGACGCCCTCGGTAAGCCGCGACAGACTTGCATTGCCCTCCTCCGAACGACGCAGGCTCTCGCGCGACCGTTCGCGCACTTCCTCGGCGCTTTGCGCCACCGAGGCAATGCTCGCGGCAATCTGTTCGACCGAACCTGCGGCGGCGGTCGAGGTGTCGTTCTGGCTTCGTTCTCATCCTCGCCGAGCTGAATCAACTCCTGCCCGTTCTTGATGACCCGCTCCTCAAGCCCGTTCGGCTTCAGGTCGTTGCGCGCCTTGCCGGCGTCCTTGCTGCTTTCGACGCCCTCGATCGCCAGTTCGCTGGGCACCACGCGCAGTTCGCGGATCGCCGCCAGCTGCTTGATCTGGTCCAGCAGCACATGGCGCTTCTCCATCTTTTCGACAATCATCAGGGCCGTCAGGCCGGCCATGGTCGAATCGTGCATGCTCAGAGAGAAATCCTGCGCCTGCTCGATCGCCGCCTTGCGATTGGCATGGCTTTCCCAGAGAATGACGCCGGCCCAGGCAACAATGAGCACAGCCCAAATTGACGCCGTCAGGCGGATCCATATCTTGATGTCGGAAAGACGAAACATTGGCGCTATCCTCGCATTTGTCATAGCGCGCATTAAATAGCAAATCGCCTTCGATGTCACTGCGGCCGTTCAAAAGCGGATTCCAGACGCGCCTTGAGCAGCGCTGCCGCACATCCCTCCGCCGACGCGGCTCCAGCGGCGACGCGACAGCAGGGACACACAACGTGTCCCCGCCACGCAGACCCTGCCCTACTTCTTCTTGCCGACCGGCTTGCGGCAGCCGACCTGCCGCGCTTTCTCATTGGCGAAGGACTCAAGCCCAGCGCCACAGGCCAATGCCTGCGCCGGCATGGCGGCAGCTTTACCGCCCTTGCACGCGAAATCGCCCATCTTGCCCATCTTGCCGGTCATCTTGTAGCCATCGGGACAAACGGCTGCGGCAGTCGCGGGCTTGGCTGCGGCAGCCGCCGGCGCGCCCTCGACCACCAGCTTGGCCGTTGCAGTACCCACACAGGGAAAATGGGTCGTTATTTTTTTGCCTTCCGCCTTGATGCTGTAGGTGCCAGGCTTGGCATAGGTCTTGGAGATGCTTACCGGGAACGTGCTCTCGCCGCTGGCGATCTTGATATTGCGCGACTCGCCGCCGTCGTCGAAATGCACCACCATGCCGCAAAACGTGGGGGCTTCGCCCTCAGCGGAAACGGTGATCTTCACTTCCTGCCCTGCGCGTGCGGGGCTGGGTTCGACCTTCACGGCGCCGATGCCGCCCTGCTGGGCGAAGGCCAGCGTCGAAGCCAGGGTCAGGACGAGACTCATTTGGAATTTCATTTGAAAGCTCCTTGGTCTGATAATCTGCCGAATCTACCCCATTTCCCCAACGTGGCAAATACATGAAACCACTCCGCATTCTTGGCCTGGTCAGCGGCCTCGCCATAGCGCTGCTGGCGGCAGGCGCAGGCCTGCTCTATGCACTGTTCGACGGCGAGAAGATCAAGGACGAGGCAAGCCGCGTCATGCTGGAACAGACGCAGCGCAAGCTCGACATCAGCGGCAAACTCGAACTCTCGATCTGGCCCGACGTCGGCATCAAGCTCGGCCGCCTGACGCTGTCGGAACCCGGCGGCAAGGAAGAATTCCTGGCGCTCGAATCGGCACGCCTGGCCGTGGCCGTGATGCCGCTGCTGTCGAAGCAGGTAAAGGTGCGGCGCGTCGAGATCGATGGCTTCAAGGCGACGCTGGTGAAACGCAAAAACGGCACGCTGAACATCGCCGATCTGCTCGGCGGCGGCGGCGAACAGCCAAAAGTCGGCGCTGACAAGGCGGCGAGCGCGCCGCTGCAGATCGACATTGCCGGCATCAGGCTTGCGAATGCGCAATTCATCTGGCGCGACGAGAAAAGCGGCAGCACCACGACACTGTCCGCTCTCGACCTGGCCAGCGGGCGCGTGCAGGCCGAGGGCGCGAAGCAGACCCTGGCGGTGGAAGCCTTGTCGCTCGCGGCAAAAGGCAAGAGCGGAGCCGACGCCTTCGAAGTGAAACTCGAAGCGCCGAAGCTCGCGCTTGCGCCAGACAAAGCCGGCGGCGAATCGCTGAGCCTTGCCGCGAGGCTTTCCGGCGCCGGCCGCAATGTCGCGGCCAAGCTGGTGCTGTCGGGCGTCGAAGGCAACGCCCAGGCGCTGAAGATCGGCAAGCTGGCGCTCGACGTCGATGCCACGTCGGGCGAGACGGCGCTCAAGGCCCATCTCGATTCACCCGTCACCGCGGACATCGCGGCACAGAGCCTCGCACTGGAGAAGATTGCCGGCAGTGTGGCTCTGGTGAACCCGCAGATGCCGATGAAACAGCTCAAGTTGCCGGTCAGCGGCAATCTGCGCGCCGATTTCGCGCATCAGACCGCGGCGCTCGAACTCGCCACGCAGTTCGACGAATCGAAGATCGCGACCAAACTGAAAGTCGCCCAGTTCGCGCCGCTGGCGCTGGGCTTCGATCTCGACATCGACCGGCTCAACGTGGACCAGTATCTGCCGCCTGCGACGAAGGAGGACAAGGCGGCCAAGGAAGGCAAGCTGGACTTCTCGGCACTGAAGGGCCTCGACGTGAATGGCGCGATCCGCATCGGCTCGCTGCAGGTATCGAAGCTGAAACTGGCCAAACTGACTGCGAAGATCAAGATCGCCGGCGGGCGTCTCGACCTCGCGCCGCTGACGCTGAACCTCTATGAAGGCTCGGCCAACGGCAGCCTGTCACTCAACGCAGCGGGCAACACGGTGGCCATCAAGCAGAACCTGGCCGGCGTCAGCATCCATCCGCTATTGAAGGATTTCGCCGACAAGGATCTGGTGGAAGGGCGCGGCAGCGTGGCGCTCGACGTCACCAGTCACGGCGACACCGTCACGGCAATGAAGAAGGCGCTGGGCGGAAGCGTGGCGGTGAGCCTCAAGGACGGTGCGATCAAGGGCATCAATCTGGCGCAAAGCCTGCGCGACCTGAAGGCCAAGCTCGGCGCCGCCTCCGGCAAACGCGAAGACGCCACGCAACAGGCCAAGGCCGGCGACAAGACCGACTTTTCGGAACTCACGGCCTCGCTGAAGATCGCCAACGGCGTTGCCCACAATGACGACCTGTCCATGAAATCGCCCTTCCTGCGGCTTTCGGGCGCCGGCGACGTCGACATCGGCGGCGGCCAGATGAACTACCTGGCCAAAGCCAGCGTGGTCGCCTCCAGCGCCGGGCAGGGCGGCCAGGGTCTTGAGCACTTGAAGGGACTGACCATACCGGTGCGCGTCACCGGTCCGTTCGAGAACCTGTCCTACAAGGTCGAATTCGGCAGCCTGGTGTCCGACGCGGCCAAGGCCAAGGTCGCCGAGAAGACGCAGGAGATCAGGAGCAAGGTCGAGGACAAGGTGAAGGACACGCTCAAGGGTCTGTTCGGCAGATGATGGCGAGCTGCTCCTGATGCGGCTTGGGGTCGACCTCGGCGGCAGCAAGATCGAAATCATCGCGCTGGATGAGGATGGCGCGGTGCTGCTGCGCGAGCGCGTGGCGACGCCGCAGGGCGACTACGCGGGAACGCTGGCGGCCGTTGCCGGGCTGGTTGCGACGGCAGAGGCGAAAGTTATGTCCCTGCGCGCTTGCGCGAGGGATGGTATCCACCCGGACGGCGCTTGCCGGCCCGCGGTCTCAACACACCCGGGATTCCGCTTCGCGGCGGGCGAGCGGAATCCCCGGCAGACAGAGTCCGGTGCGGCGGCGAGTGTGGGCATCGGCATTCCCGGCGCCGAATCGCGTGCCACGGGACTGATCAAGAACGCCAACTCGACCTGCCTGATCGGCCAGCCGCTCAAGCGCGATCTCGAAAAACTCCTGCAGCGCGAAGTGCGCATCGCCAATGACGCCAACTGCTTTGCGCTGTCCGAAGCGGTCGATGGCGCCGGTGCCGGCGCGCCGGTGGTGTTCGGCGTGATTCTCGGCACCGGTGTCGGCGGCGGCATCGTGGTCGACGGCAAGGTACTGACCGGCGCCAACGCCATCGCCGGCGAATGGGGCCACAACCCGATGCCCGGCGAGCATCATCAGGAAACCTGTTATTGCGGACGCCGTGGCTGTATCGAGCTGTATCTTTCCGGCCCCGGCCTCGCCCGCGATCATCGCCGCACCACCCGCGCCGACTTGCAGGCAATGCACATCGCAAGCAGCGCGGCGAACGGCGATGCGGAGTGCGAGGCCAGCCTGCAGCGCTACGAAGCGCGGCTGGCGCGCGCACTGGCTCAGGTGATCAACATCCTCGATCCCGACGTCATCGTGCTGGGCGGCGGGCTTTCCAATATGGATCGCCTGTATGCCAACGTGCCGCGCCTGTGGGCCGCGCATGTGTTCTCCGATCAAGTCGCGACCCGCCTGCTCAAGCATCGGCACGGCGATTCTTCCGGCGTACGCGGCGCCGCGTGGCTATGGCCCTGATCACACCCGTCGCGATTGACGGCCTGTTCGCCGGGCAGGTCGCGCAGCTTGCCGGCGACAGTCGCAGCAGCGCGATCGTCAAAAGGGCCGTGAGCGGCGCCTGCCGGCTGACCACGGAAGGCCTGGCAGGCGACGCCCAGGCCGATCGGCGGGTGCATGGCGGCACCGGCAAGGCGCTGCACCACTACCCGGCTGAGCACTACGCACGCCTGGCGGCGGCTTTCCCCGATGCGCAACACCTGGCGCCGGGCAGCCTCGGCGAAAACCTTTCGACGCGCGGCCTCACCGAGGCGGAAGTCTGCATCGGCGACGTGTTTCGCCTGGGCAGCGCACGCATCCAGGTCTCGCAGCCGCGCACGCCCTGCTGGAAGATCGACCATCGCACAGACTGCGAGGGCGTCGCGGCCTTCATCGCCGAGCACGGGCTGGCCGGCTGGTACTACCGGGTGCTGGCGGCCGGAGAACTTGCGGCAGGCGACCGGCTGGAGCACATCGAGCGTCCGGCCGACGCGGTGACACTGGCCGACTTCTGGCGCGTGATCCGCGCACCGCAGCCGGCCGTCGATTCGCTGCTGCGACTGGCCGCCGCCAGCGGCCTCGATGCGAACTGGACCGGCAAACTCAGGCAGCGTGCCGAATGGCTGCGCAACAACAATCAGGGAAGCGACAAATGAACGTGTGGTTGCGCGTGTTCCTGCCTTTCGCCGCGGGCTATTACTTCTCCTACTTCCTGCGCAACGTCAATGCCGTCATCGCGCCGGAGCTGACGCGCGAGTTGGGGGTCTCGGCCGCCGACCTGGGCTTGCTGACCAGCGCCTACCTGCTCGCCTTCGGTGCCGTGCAGCTGCCGTTGGGACTGGCACTGGACCGCTACGGTCCGCGTCGCGTCGAGGCCTTGCTGCTGCTGATCGCCGCCGCCGGCTGCGCGCTGTTCGCCGCCGGCACTTCGCTGACGCAGCTGGCGGTGGCGCGGGCGCTGATCGGGCTCGGCGTCTCGGCCTGCCTGATGGCCTCCTTCAAGTCCTTCAGCCAGTGGTTCGGACTCGAACGCCAGGCCTCGCTCAATGCGGCCATCATGGCTGCCGGCGGCCTCGGCGCCCTGACCGCGTCGACGCCGCTGTCCTGGGCGATTCCACAATTCGGCTGGCGCGCCGTCTTCGTCGCGCTGGCCGTGGCCGGCGTGGCGGCCGCAGCGGGAATTTTCAGTTCGCCGGACAAGCCCGGCAGCGCACACTCCGAGCCGCTGCGCCGCCAACTCAACGGCCTCGCCGAAATCCTCGCCAGCCGCGCCTTCTGGCGCTATGCGCCGCAATCGACGCTGATCATCGGCGGCTTCCTGGCGCTGCAAGGTCTCTGGGCAGTGCCCTGGCTGATGAGCTTCTCGGGCCTCGAACGCAGCGCCGCGGCGCATCATCTGCTGCTGATGGGCAGCGGCATGCTGGTCGGCTTTCTCGGCATCGCCTTCGGCGTCGCGCCCCTGGGCAGACGCGGACTGACGCCGTTGCGCATGCTGCAGGTCGGCATGGGACTGGGCTTGCTCGCCACGCTGCTGATCGTGCTCGGCATCGGCCCCAGCGAACCGCTGTGGCTGGTGCTGGGCCTGGTCTTCTCCGTCGGCAACCTGGCGTATGCGCTGCTGCAGAGCCACTACGCCGGAGCGCTGGCCGGCCGCGTAAACACTGCGCTGAACCTGATGGTGTTCATCGGCGCCTTCTGCATCCAGTGGGGCTTCGGCGCAACGGTGGACGCCCTGCAGGCCGCCGGCCATGCACCGCGCGCCGCCTACCAGCTGACTTTCGGCGGCTTGCTCGCGCTGCAGGTAATGAGCTGGCTCTGGTTTCTCCGACGCGCTTGAGATCCCGCCGTCTGCGGACCCCGGCGCGAGCGGCGCGACCGTAACGGACGCGTAACGACCATGCAATATCGTCGCGCTACTCTGGTCGGCCACCGGAGGCAGCGGAACGCAACGGGCTGCGCGGATCGATTCGATGTCCTCTCCGGGCGGCGTCCGCCGACTCAAGCGCGGCGGCTACATAAAGACATGGATCGAGGAGGCGACATGAACAGGGATCAGTACATGCAGAAGCGGGACTGGCTCGCAATCGGCGCCCACGTCCTGCCGATGCCGGGCCATCAAGACGGCGGTGACCGCCGCGCCGTGATGCAGCAGGGACAGTCGCTGCCCGTCGGCAGCGCTAGTGCAGGCGTCGCTTTTCTGTTGCGCCGCAATTTCCCAGGCGCGAGCGCTGCAGGGCAAGGAATTCCAGGAGTCCCCAGAGCACCGTACTGCCCAGCGACAAGGCCGGATGGGAAATTGCCCGAATGATGAGGTGGCGCACGGGAGTCGCCTGCTTCACAGGTCGTCCAGCAACCACAGGGTCACCAGGCCGTCGAACAGTTTGTCGATGATTTTTTGCAGGTCGATCATTTCGATGGTCAGGGTCATCGCCAGGGCACTCCCAATCGGATCGCGGATGCAGCCACCTTAGCAGCGCCACATTAAGACTCTGTTTCAGCGCTGCGACAATTGATCGTTGCGCAGTGCGCGGCAGACGGGATGTCCGCCACGACTCAATCTCATTGCCATGTTTGCCGCCGATCGACATGTACCCAAGTGGATTCACCGAGCAGGACGAGCTGGAGCGCATCATCGAGGAGGGCGCGGCCCACCTCGGGGCGCAAACAGTGTGTGAAGTGACGAGCGGCGAGCGGCGCTTCCCGATCTATGCCGTGACACTGGGCAACCCTGGCGCGAAACTCCCGGCGGTAGGATTTTTCGGCGGCTTTCATGGCCTCGAGCGCATCGGCGCCGAGGTCGTCCTCGATTACCTGCGCAGCCTGGTGGCGCGGCTGCGTTGGGACAGCCTGCTGCACAAGCAACTGGAGTCGGTGCGCCTGGTCTTCATGCCGCTGGTCAATCCCGGCGGCATCTGGCGCGGCACGCGTGCCAACCCGAACGGCGTCGACCTGATGCGCAACGCGCCGCTGGAATCGGCCGAGCGCGTGCCATTCATGATCGGCGGCCAACGCATCAGTGCCGGACTGCCCTGGTATCGCGGCGCGCTGAATGCACCGATGGAAGCAGAAAGCCAGGCAGTCTGCCGCGTGGTCGAGGAGGAACTGCTGGCGCGCGAATTCAGCCTTGCCGTCGACTGCCACTCGGGATTCGGTATCCGCGACCGCATCTGGTTCCCCTACGCCCACACCGCGCTACCGATCGAGCATCTGGCCGAGATTCATTCGCTGAAATCCATCTACGACGAAACCTATGCCAACCACAACTACCTGTTCGAGCCGCAGAGCCGCCAGTACCTGGCCCACGGCGACCTGTGGGACTACCTGTACCTGCGCGCGACGGCGAGCCCCGGACGCATCTTCCTGCCGCTGACGCTGGAGATGGGATCATGGCTCTGGGTCAAGAAGAATCCGCGCCAGCTGTTCTCGCGCCACGGCATCTTCAATCCCCTGATCGAACACCGGCAGCAGCGCGTCCTGCGCCGCCACTTGTCGTGGCTGGATTTTCTGACCCGCGCCGCGAGCGGCTATCGGCGCTGGCTGCCGACCGGCACCGAGCGCGAGCAACGGCGCGAAGCCGCGCTCGCGCTGTGGTACCGCGGAACCCGCGCATGAAGCCCGTCCGTGCCGGCGCCGCAGCGAGGGAAGCGCCGTGAGCACCTGGGTTTTTTTGCGCGGGCTGACGCGCGAGAGCCGTCACTGGGGAAATTTCCCCGCCCTCTTTCGCGACGAGATTGGCGATGCCGATATCGTCGCACTCGACCTGCCGGGCAATGGCCAGTTGTGCCGGATGCGCAGCCCGACCAGCGTCGCGGCAATGGCCAGGCATTGCCGCGACGAACTCCAGGCGCGCGGCATGCGGCCGCCGTTCCACATCCTGGCGATGTCGCTCGGCGCGATGGTGGCAGTGGCCTGGGCCGACCTGCATGCGGACGAACTGGCGGGCTGCGTGCTGATCAACACCAGCCTGCGTCCGTTCAACCCGATTCACCAGCGCCTGCGGCCCGGCAGCTACGGAACGCTGCTCAAACTTCTCCTGCCCGGCGGCAGCCCCGAGACGCGCGAACGCCGCATCCTGCGCCTGACCAGCCGGCTGGCCTCCGATCCGGAGCCGATCGTGGCGGCATGGAGCGCGTGGCAAAACCAGTATCCGGTGGCACCCGCCAACGCGCTGCGCCAGCTTTGGGCCGCGGGCCGCTACCGTGCCCCGCGGCGGCGGCCCGCCGTGCCCTTGCTGATCCTGGCCAGCGCCGCCGACGCCCTGGTCAACCCGCGCTGCTCGCGCCAACTCGCGCAGCACTGGCAAGCGGATTTCGCCGAACATCCCGCAGCCGGCCACGACATTCCGCTCGACGACGGCGCCTGGGTCGCGCGCCAGGTTCGTGACTGGTTGCAGGGCGCTGAGGCGGGTGCTGTCGATCTTGCCCGGTCTTAAAATTCCAGCGGATCCACGTCCAGATGCCAGCGCAGGCCGCCAGGCATCTTCAGCACGTAGAGCTGTTCCATCCACTTGGCAAGGAAAGCCTGCAGGGCCGGACGGCTGAGGGATTCGACCAGCAGTTGGCCGCGTTCCAGGGTCATCAGGCGCTGCAGGCGCATCGGCACCGGATCGTAGAGCGTGATGCCGGCGGCCAGCGCCTCGGCGGTGCTGCGCGCGGCGGCGAGGAAAGCCAGCGATTGCTCCATGGTCCGCGCCTCGGCACGCAGCATGGCCTGGAAGCTGAACGGCGGAAAGCCGGCGATGCGGCGCTCGTCAAGCTGGGCGCGGGCGAAGCGCACGTAGTCGTGCTCGACCAGCGCCTGGTATAGCGGGTGGTCGGGGTACTCGGTCTGGATCAGCACTTCGCCGGGCAGGTCGGCGCGGCCGCTGCGGCCGCCGACCTGCATGAGCTGCGCGAAGAGCCGTTCCGGGGCACGGAAGTCGGCGGCGAACAAAGCCGCATCGGCACCGACCGCGCCAACCAGCGTCAGCAGCGGGAAGTCGTGGCCCTTGGCCAGCATCTGGGTGCCGACCAGGATGTCGGCGGCGCCGGCGTGGATCAGGGCCAGCAAGGCCTGCCACTTCTTCGGCGTGCTCGCCGAATCGCGATCGATGCGCAACACGCGGGCATCGGGAAAGCGCTCGACGAGCATGCTTTCGAGGCGCTGCGTGCCGCGCCCGAAGGGCAGCAGATCGACGTTGCCGCAATCGGGGCAGGCGCGCGGCACGCGCGCCTCGAAGCCGCAGTGGTGGCAGCGCAGGCGCTGGTCGGCCAGATGCAGCACCAGATTGGCGGCACAGCGCTGGCAGCGCGATATCCAGCCGCAGGGCGGACAGGCCAGCACCGGCGCATAGCCGCGCCGGTTGAGGAATACCAGGCTTTGCTCGCCGCGGTCCAGCCGCTGCTGCAGACCCTTGAGCAAGGCAGCGGAGAGGCCTTCCTGCAACTTCTCGCGCCGGGTGTCGATGATGCGGACCACCGGCATGGCTTCCGCCACGGCACGCTGGGGCAGTTCGAGCATCTGGTAGCGGCCGCTGCTGGCGTGGTGAAAACTTTCCAGCGAGGGCGTGGCCGAGCCGAGCACGATCGGGATGTTCAATTGGCGGGCACGCCAGACCGCGACGTCGCGCGCCGAATAGCGCAGGCCTTCCTGCTGCTTGAAGGAGGCGTCGTGTTCTTCGTCGACGATGATCAGTTGCAGGCGCGGCATCGGCATGAACACCGCCAGCCGGGTGCCAAGTACGATCTCGGCGCGGCCGTCGAGCGCCTCGATGAAGCCCCGCGCGCGCGCGGCATCGGCCATGCCGCTGTTGGCGCAGACGATATGTGCCGCCGGAAAGCGCGCGGCGACGCGACCTTCGAGTTGCGGCGTCAGCGCGATTTCCGGCACCAGCATCAGCGCTTGTCCACCGCGCGTCAGCACCGCGTCGATCGCACGCAGATAGACCTCGGTCTTGCCGCTGCCGGTGACGCCGTGCAGCAACAGGGCATGGAAGCCGGCGACGCCGGCAATGGCGTCGACCGCTATTTGCTGGGCCGCCATCAATCGCGGCAGCGCAGGAGTCCCAACCGTCCCAGGTGTCGGCGCCGACGGAACGGCGACCGCCACCTTCTTCATGCGGGGCAACTTGCCGCGCCGCAGCATGGGCGGCAGGGCAAAAGAAGTCACTGCGCCGAGAGGGGTCTGATAGTAGCGCGCGCAAAATTCGCAAAGGGCCAACCATTGCGGCGGCAGCACCGACATGTCGCGCAGGATCGCCGTCACGGTTTTCAGCTTGCCGCCCGGCTGTTCACTCGCGGTCGCCAGCTCAATAATGATCCCGGTGCGCGAACCCGTGCCGAAAGGCACGGTGACCCGCCGGCCTATATCACTTTCGGCAGAGTCCGGGGCGAGATAGTCGAAAAGCCTCGGCACAGGCACATCGAGGGCAACACGAACGATGTTCATGTCAGGTCAGTCGCTTGCCGGCAAATGCTCGAAAAAGTGTTGGCATAGTTGCTCAAGCTATTGCTACAAAAGAGAAAATGGCTTACCCACAAATTCTGTGGATAACTTTGTGAGTAAGCACCGGAGCAAACACCTAAGTCACCGTCCGGCAAGGCGATTTTCATCTCTGTGCAATATTTGAACAAAATATTATTGTTAAGAAACAATAAGTTATGCAGATGCGCCGGAGAAACTCCCGGCGCCAAAGGGACTTTAGGGTCTTTGCGGATTTCTGTGAATAAGTCAACAGCGGGAGGCGTTTTTTTGCCTCCGCGGCAAGCCTTGCCAGAAGGCCTTTTTCGCGGGGGCAAGCGGCCCAGACCAGACCCCCGTTGGCTTGCCGAATCAGCCCCGCGCGGAGCCGCGCCGGCTGTGGCTGTGTACCGTGTCAACCAGTACTTTGACATTTTCGGGCGGGGTAAATTGGGAAATTCCATGACCCAGGTTGAAGACATGTCCGCTCGAATTCTTGCCGTCGCCTCCCGCCGCGTCGAAACTATCCAGCACGCGCCGCGCTTCGACCGCAACTTTTTCCGGAGACGCAAACAAGGCCATCGGATCGAGATTGCCTTGCAATGCAACACGATCACCGGCGCGCCGGCGCGCCTCGCCGAGATCGGTGGTCCAATCGAGGCCCACCGCATCGCAGCCGATGTCGGCGATCGCCTCCAGCCATTGGCCGCCACCCTTGGTAAACACGATGCTGGGAATGCGCTCGCCGTCGTGGCTGCGCTTGAGTCCGGCGACGATGCGCTGCATGTAGGCCAACGAGAACTCGCGATAGGCCGCGTGCGACAAGGCGCCACCCCAGGAATCGAAAATCATGACGGCCTGCGCGCCGGACTCGATCTGGGCGTTGAGGTAATCGGTGACCGCAGTAGCCGTTACATTCAGCACGTGGTGCAGCAGATCGGGCCGGTCGTAGAGCATGGTCTTGATCGTGCGGTAATCGGTTGCCGCACCGGAACCACCCTCCACCATGTAGCAGGCCAGGGTCCACGGGCTGCCGGAAAAGCCGATCAGCGGTACCGAGCCGGCCAGCGCACGACGAATCTCGGCCACCGCATCCATCACATAGCGCAGGTGCACATTGGGATCGGGCGCCGTCAGGTCGCGAATCGCCCATTCCTCGCGCAGGGGACGTTCGAACTTCGGCCCCTCCCCGTCGGCGAAATACAAGCCAAGGCCCATTGCGTCGGGCACGGTGAGAATGTCCGAAAACAGGATCGCAGCGTCGAGCTCGAAACGCGCCAAGGGTTGCAGCGTGACCTCGCAAGCGAGTTGCGGGTTCTTGCACAAATTCAGGAAACTGCCGGCCCGACGACGCGTTTCGTTGTACTCGGGCAGGTAGCGCCCGGCCTGGCGCATCAACCAGACCGGGGTGTAGTCGACGGGCTCGCGCAACAGCGCACGCAGGAATGTATCGTTCTTGGGGCGGGACGAAGGTGACATGAGGGCGATCCAGCGAGGCAAAGTCTGAATTATCGCACCTTGCCCGCCTGCGTCCCACAAGGGGATACCGTCCCTTCGGGACATAAAGCAGAAGCCCAGACACGCAAAGCGGCCTGCCGCGTGGCGGACGCCCAGGCACGGGAGCGCCGCCCCCGCTGACCCGTGGCCCTAGCGGCGCCAGAAGGCCGGCGTGAACAGGACAAAAACCGACAGCACCTCAAGACGCCCGATTAGCATGGCGAAAGCGCACACCCAGGTCTGGAAGTCGGTCAGCGCGGCATAGTTCTGCGCTGGACCGACGACATTGAGGCCGGGGCCGGCATTGTTGATGCAGGCGACGATGGCCGTGATGGCCGAGGTGAAATCGAGGCCGCTGGCGACCAGGAAAAAGGTCAGCTCGCCCACGGCAAGGATGTAAAGGAAAATGAATCCGAGCACGGCGCCGGCAATCTGCGCCGGAATCGCGGTATTGCCCACACGCAACGGCGCCACAAGCTGGGGATGTACCAGGCGCTTGAGTTCCACCAGGCCCTGCTGGGCGAGAATCAGCGTGCGGATCATCTTGATGCCGCCGCCGGTGGAGCCGGAGGACACCGTGACGCAGGACAGGAACAGCATCCACAGCGGCACGAAGATCGGCCACTTGTCGTAATCCTGGCTGGCAAAGCCGCAATCGGTGGCGATCGAAACCAGGTTGAAGGCGACGTGACGAAACGCGGTCGCGAAATCCGGATAGACCCCCCGCGCCAGCAGGTACATGGTGCAGACCAGGGTGCTGACGCCGATCAGCGCAAGCACCGCCTTGGCTTCCATATCCGACCAGTAGGCCTTGAGCGAACGTCCCTGCCAGGCAAGGTAGTGCGTGGCGAAGTTGATCGCCGCCACCAGCATGAAGAAAATCAGCACGGCTTCGATGGCCGCCGAATCGAACTGGCCGACGCTGGCATCGTAGGTTGAAAAACCTCCTAGCGAGAGCGCGGCAAAAGCGTGACAGATGGCGTCCAGCCAGTTCATGCCAACCGCATTGAGCGCAAGGATGCAAGCCACCGTAATGCCGAAATACACCAGCCAGAGCGCCTTGGCCGTATCCGCGATGCGCGCGGTCAGCTTCGAGTCCTTCATCGGCCCCGGCGTCTCTGCCTTGTACAGCTGCATACCGCCGACGCCCAGGAGCGGCAGGATCGCCACGGCAAGCACGATGATGCCCATGCCGCCCAACCAGTTGAGTTCATGGCGCCAGACGTTCAAGGACGGCGGCAACTTCTCGAGTCCGGTGAGTACCGTGGCCCCGGTGGTGGTCAAGCCCGACAAGGTCTCGAAAAAGGCATCGGTGAAGGACAGGCCGTCGATCACCAGTATCAGCGGCAGCGTCGCGATCGCCGCCATCAGGATCCAAGCCAGGGTCACCAGCAGAAAACCGTCGCGCGGCTTCAGTTCGCGCTTATGGCGGCGAGTGCCGAACCAGAGCACGAAACCGGCGGCGAACGAGATCGTCATCGCGTCGATAAAGTCGAGCAAGGTGCCATCGTTGTAGATTACCGAACTTGCAATCGGCATCAGGTAGGTGATGCTGAAAAACATCAGCATCCCGCCGAGGACGTGGCTGACCGGCAGCAGGCGATAGAACATCAGAAAAACCCGGCGCTGACCTGGAACAGTTTTTCGACTTGCGCCACGAGCTGCTTGCGGGTGCAAAACACCACGACATGGTCCCCCGTCTCGATCACGGTATCGTGATGGGGAATCACCACCTCGTCGAGCAGCTCATCGACCAGGAATCCTTCGCGCTGCACGACGCTGGCGTCCCTGCCGCGGCGCACGATGGCGGCAATGCGCGCGCCCTTGATCACCGGCAACTCTTCGATGCGACGGCCCACCACCTTCGACGTCGAACGATCGCCATGCACCACCAGTTCGAGCGCCTCGGCTGCTCCGCGGCGCAAGCTGTGCACCCGCTCCACATCCCCGCGCCGCACATAGGCCAGCAGCGAACCGATGGAAATCTGCGCCGGCGAGAGGCCGATGTCGATCGGGCCGCCCTGCACCATGTCGGCGTAGGCGCGGCGGTTGATCAACGCCAACACGCGCGGACAGCCCAAGCGTTTGGCCAGCGACGCCGCCATGATGTTGTCCTCGTCGTCGTTGGTCAGGGCGAGGAACATGTCCATTTCATCGATATTCTCCTGCGCCAGGATCTTTTCGTCGGTGGCTTCGGCGCACAGCACCAGCGCCTTGCGCAAACGCACCGCTATGGTTTCGGCGCGGCGCGGATCGCGCTCGATGATCTTGACCTCGTGATTGGCTTGCAGCGCTTCGGCGACGCGCGCCCCGATGTTGCCGCCACCCGCGATCATCACCCGCTTGACCGGCTTCTGCATGCGTCGCAGTTCGCGCAGGACCGGGCGGATGAAACGCGTCGCCGCCAGGAGGAAGACCTCGTCGCCGGCCTCGATGACCGTGTTGCCCTCCGGATCCACCGGCTGCAAGTCGCGGAAGATCGCCGCTATGCGGGCTTCGACGCGGGATCCCAGATGTTCCTTCATGGTGTTGATGGTCTTGCCCACCAACAGCCCACCCTCGTAGGCGCGGACGCACACCAGGGTAACGCTGCCATCGGCAAACTCGAGGACTTGCAGCGCCTCGGGAAACGCAATCAGTCGCGCGATGTAGTCAGTGACCTCCTGCTCGGGACAAATCGCGTGACTGACGCTGAACATGTCGTCGCCGAGCATTCCCTCGTCCGCCAAAAAATCCACTCCGCGCAGTCGCGCGATCCGCGTCGGCACGTTGAACAAGCCCCGCGCGATCTTGCAGGCCACCAGGTTGGTCTGGTCGGACTGGGTCACCGCCACCAGCATTTCGGCGTCCTCGATGCCGGCGTTCTTGAGTACCGAGGGCAGCGCCGCATTGCCGGTCACGGTGCGCACGTCGAGGCGGTCGGCGAGTTGCGCCAGACAAGGCCCGCTTTGGTCCACCACCGTGATGTCGTTGGCTTCGGAGGCCAGCGCCTCGGCTACTGAAGCGCCGACCTGACCGGCGCCGAGGATGACGATTTTCATGATGTGGCGCCTAACGCAGACCAAGGTCTTTGAGCTTGCGATACAAGTGGGTGCGTTCCAGTCCAGTCTTGTCCGCCAGGCGCGTCATGTTGCCGCCGTCCTTCGCCAGGTGATACTCGAAATACATGCGCTCGAAGGCTTCGCGCGCCTCGCGCAAGGGCAGGTCGATCACTTCCGGCGCCAGACCCGCCGGCACCAGGCTGGGCTCGCCGCCCGGCGCCAACAGTTGCAGCGCTTCCTCTTCGCCGATCTCCTCGCCCAGGCTGGCCAGCGCCAGCGACTTCACCGCACCCTTGAGTTCGCCATAGCCGCCCTCCCAGGCATGCTGGCGCAGGGCGTTGAGGGCGGCACTGGAAAAACGCCGCAACGGAATCTCGTCGCTTTCCATCAATTGCGTCAGCAGATGCGCGGCGATGTCCGGCACCTCGTCTTTCAATTCGGCCAGGCTGGGCACCCCGAGTCCGGTTTCGAACAGCCGCGCGAGCCCGGTCTCCTCCCAGCCCAGGGCCGCCAGTTCCGCGCTGCTGTGGGTGGTGGCCGCCACCAGGCGCAGGCTGTAGCGATCGAGACGTTCGGCGGCGAACAGCAGGTTTTTCTGCTGCAAGCGGGTCAGGCGCGCCAATTCCTCGCACCACAGCACGCCTCCGGCGGCGCGTTGCAGGACTTCGATACTCAAGGGATTTGAGTCGTGCGCCAGGTCGATCCACGGCTTGCCGGCGACCTGCGCGGTGCGCGCCACCAGTTCGACCAGACCCCCGGGCGCGGAACGCAGCAACAGCAACGGACTCTTCGCCAGCACCTGGTCCAGCCGGCGCTTGAGGTCGCGCAGGGGGCCGGGACGCGCAAACGCCGCCAGCGACAGGCCGCCGCCGACATGGCGAGCGCTGCGCTCCAGCGCCTTTCTCACTGCCGCCAGCAGTTTTTGCATGCCGATCGGCTTTTCCAGAAAATCCAGTGCGCCAATCCGGGTCGCCTCCACCGCGGTGTCGATCGTGGCATGGCCCGACATCATCACCACCGGCATGTTGAGCTGGCCGTTGCCGGCCCACTCCTTCAGCAAAGTGATGCCATCGGTATCGGGCATCCAGATGTCGAGCAAGACCATGTCGGGGCGTCCAGCCTCGCGTGCCGCCCGCGCAGTGGCGGCGTTTTCCGCGAGCTCAACGTCATGTCCTTCGTCGCGCAGTATCTCCGACAGCAATTCGCGGATTCCGATTTCGTCGTCGACCACCAGTATCTTTGGCATTTTCCTAGATCCTCTTTACCGCATCCTGCGTTGCCAGCGGCAGCCAGATGTTGACTTCGCCGCCATGATTGTTCGCCAACCGAATCTCGCCGCCGTGGTCATCCACGATTTTCTTGACGATCGCCAGTCCCAGCCCGGTGCCCTTTGACTTCGTGGTGACATAGGGCTCGAAGGCGCGGGAAAGGATTTGCGGCGGGAAACCCGGACCGTTGTCCTTGACGGTGAGCCGCACGCGCCCGCCTTCCTGCGCCATGCCAAGCGTGATGCGCGGCTCCGCCACGGTGTCGGCGAGGGCATCCTGGGCATTGGTGAGGACGTTGTGCAGCACCTGGCGTAACTGGTTGGCGTCGGCCAGCACCGTGGGCAGCGTACCAGGAGTCGGCGCTGGCACGACGCCGATGGCGGCCTTCGAATTTTCGTAAAGGCCCAGCACCTCGCCGATCAGGGCCGCGAGATCGACCGCGGCGAGTTGCGGCAGCGGCGTGCGCGCATAGTCGCGGAAATCATTGACCATGTTTTTCATCGCCTCGACCTGATTGACGATGGTCTGCGTCGCACGGTCCAGCAATTCCCGCGAGGCCCCCGTCAACTCGTCGGACAGCTTGAGTTGCAGCCGCTCGGCGGACAACTGGATCGGCGTCAGCGGATTCTTGATCTCATGCGCCAGGCGTTGCGCGACTTCGCCCCAGGCCGCGGAGCGCTGCGCGGCGATCAGCCGCGTGATGTCGTCGAACACCACCACATAGCCGCCGCCGCCCGCCGCCGGCAAGGCCGTGCCGCGTACCAGCAGGGCCTGCGACATGCCGTCCGGACGCGCGATTTCGAGTTGCTCCTGCCACTCGTCGCCGCGCCGCGCGAAGCCGCCGAGGATGGCCCCGGCCAGCGTTTCGTGGCGCGGCCAGTCCTGCAGGCGCGTCTGCTCGAAGCCGGAGAGATCGTCGCC
>Ga0156014_1060_pt1 | contig 39375 bp, 39 predicted proteins | sample RifCSPlowO2_02_FD_107668 | JGI IMG/M metagenome (GOLD analysis project Ga0156014, IMG submission 107668) | Rhodocyclales bacterium RIFCSPLOWO2_02_FULL_63_24 | reverse complement strand
GCGATACTCGCCGCGCTGGCCGGCCAGCGCGGACCGGAACGCCTGATCGATTACGCGCTGCGCGGCGGCCCCTACGGCGACCGCTTCGGCGCCCAGCCCGACGGTTTGAACCTGGACAAGGTTGCCGCGGCGCCCGCCGGGATCGACCTCGGGCCGTTGGCGCCGCGCATCCCCGAACTGCTGCGCACGCCCTCGGGCAAAATCGAACTGGCGCCGCCCATGCTGCTCGCCGACCTCGCCCGCGTCGCCACCGACCTGGCGCGGCCGGCGCCGGAACTGGTCATCGTCGGCCGCCGCCAGGTGCGCTCCAACAACAGTTGGATGCACAACCTGCCGGTGCTGGCCAAGGGCCCGTTCCGCTGCACGGCCCTGGTGCACCCGGCCGACGCGCAACGCTTCGGCCTGGCCCAGGGCGGCCGCGCCCGCATCAGCGCCAATGCACGCAGCGTCGAAGCACAAATCGAGATCAGCGCGGAAATGATGCCGGGCGTCGTCAGCCTGCCCCACGGCTGGGGCCACAACCTGCCGGGTAGCCAGTTGCGCGTGGCGGCGGAGCGCCCCGGAGCCAACCTCAATGCCCTGTTCGACGAGAACTGGCGCGATCCGCTGTCGGGCAACGCCGTGCTTTCCGGCGTGCCGGTGACGATCGCGCCGCTGACGGATTGAGCCGGCCGCCGCTTGGTCAAAAAAATCCGGCGCGATTGCTCGGGCCGGAGTCAAAAGCCTCGCATTGCGCGAGGAAGGAGTAAGGGACGGCGAGCGGACTTGCAGCGCCATGCTTTGCTGCCAAGCATAGGGCGGCGCAATGCCCATGGGAATACCGGCAAGGCCGTATTTTGACTACCGTGTTCCCGGAATTCCGATCGCCGCCGACTGTTCGGCAGGCTCAGTCGAAGTAGGTCCGGCCTTCCTCGAAACGCGCGGCAAACCAGCCGTGCTTCAGGCTTTCGGTACGCACCTTGCCGCGGCTGTTGGGCGCATGGACGAAGCGGTTGTCGCCGATGTAGATACCGACGTGGGAATAGGGCTTGTTGCGGGTGTTGAAAAACACCAGGTCGCCGGGACGGAGTTGCGCGGCCGGTACGGGTTTGCCTTGGCGCGCCAGGTCGGCCGCGGAACCGGCAAGTCGCATATCGACCGACTTGCGATAGACATAACTGACCATCCCGCTGCAATCGAGCCCGGCCTCCGGATTCTTGCCGCCGAAACGGTAGCCGGTCTCGATCAGGCCCAGGGCGAACAGCACCACGTCATTGGCCTTGTCGTTGAAGTTCGCGAGACCGTTCGCCGCGATGGCTGAAGACGCCCCGGCCGCCGTGTCGCCAGCGCCGACTTCCTGCGTCCCGCCGGGAACCCGCGACACCACCGGCGCCGGCGCCTGTTTGCCATAGGGCAGGACGCCGCAGGCGTTGAGCACCAGGGTCGAACTGGCCAGCAGGGCGGCGAGCGAATGACGGGAAGCTGACATGGCGACAAATCTAATCCTGTAGACTGCGGCGAATAATCCCAAGCAAGGCAGAAAACCTCATGCAAATCCGTGCCGCCGTCCTCAGCCAGATGGAACAACCGCGCCCCTACGCGCAAACCCGGCCGATCGCCATCGAGACCGTGAATCTCGCCGCTCCCGGCCCCAATGAAGTGCTGGTCAGAATCACCGCCGCCGGCCTTTGTCATTCCGACCTGTCGATCGTCAATGGCGACCGCCCGCGGCCGATGCCGATGGCGCTCGGCCACGAAGCCGCCGGCGTGGTCGAGGAAACCGGACCGGGCGTGACGGATCTCAAGCGCGGCGACGCCGTGGCGCTGGTCTTCGTCCCCAGTTGCGGCCATTGCCTGCCCTGCCTGGAAGGCCGGCCGGCCTTGTGCGAACCCGGCGCGGCGGCCAACACGGCAGGCACCATGGTCGGCGGCCATCGCCATCTGTCGCGCGCCGACGGCACGCCGCTGAATCACGAGGTCGGCGTTTCCTGCTTTGCGGAATATGCAGTATGCAATCGCGGCTCGCTGGTCAAGGTGACGCCCGACCTGCCGCAGGACGTCGCCGCAGTGTTCGGCTGCGCGGTGCTGACCGGCGTCGGCGCGGCGATCAACTCGGCACAGGTGCGCCTCGGCCAGACTGTGGCCGTGGTCGGCCTCGGCGGCGTCGGCCTGTCCGCCGTGCTCGGCGCGCTGGCCGCCGGCGCGCGCGAGGTGATCGCCGTCGATACCCTGCCCGCCAAGCTCGAAGCCGCGCTGGCGCTGGGCGCGACGCGGGCTTTCTCGGCCTCCGATCCAGACCTGGTGGCGCAGATCAAGGCCGCTACCGGCGGCGGCGTCGATGTCGCCATCGAGGCGGCGAGTTCGGTGCAGGCACTCGATGCCGCCTACAGGATCACCCGGCGCGGCGGCACCACGGTCACCTGCAGCCTGCCGCCGCCCTCGCACACCTTCAATGTGCCGGCGGTGAATCTGGTTGCCGAGGAACGCACGCTGAAGGGCAGCTACCTTGGCTCCGCCGTGCCGGCGCGCGACATTCCGCACTACATCGAACTGTTCAAGGCCGGCCGCCTGCCGGTGGACAAACTCATCACGCACCGCTTGAGGCTCGACCAGATCAACGAGGGCTTCGACCGGCTGGCGTCCGGCGAGGCGGTGCGCCAAGTCATCCTGTTCGGCTGAAAAATGAGCGCAAGACCTGACCTATTCACTTCCGAGTCCGTATCGGAAGGCCATCCGGACAAGCTCGCCGACCAGATATCGGATGCGATTCTCGACGCCTTCCTGGCGCGCGAAGCGACGGCCAAGGTCGCCTGCGAAACCCTGGTCGCCGACAATCTGATCGTCATTGCCGGCGAATTCAGGACCTCCGACGAGGCCTTGTTCCAGGAAGTCCGCCGAAGCGCCGAGGAGATCGCCCGTCAGGTGCTGACGGACGCCGGCTATCGCGACGCCGCAACCGGCATCGACCCGGAGCATTGCGAAGTCCAGGTGCGCTTCAACCATCAGTCGATCCAGATCAACAAGGGCGTGGTGCATGCCGACGGCACGCTCGGCGCCGGCGATCAGGGCCTGATGTTCGGTTTTGCCTGCGACGAAACGCCGGACCTGATGCCCTACCCGATCTGGCTCGCGCACCGGCTGGTCAAGCGCCAGGCAGATCTGCGCAAGTCCGGCGCCCTGCCCTGGCTGCGCCCGGACGCCAAGAGCCAGGTGACGGTACTCTACGAAGGCCACAAGGTGGCCGGCGTCGCCGATGTGGTGGTCTCGACCCAGATCGAACGCGACCTCGATCCGGCCTGGGTGACGCGCGAAGTTACGCGCGAAATCATCGATCCGCTGCTGCCGGCGACACTGCGCACGGCGGACTTCCGCATTTTCGTGAATCCCGCCGGGCCGTTCGAGATTGGCGGGCCGAATGGCGACACGGGCCTCACCGGGCGCAAGATCATCGTCGATACCTATGGCGGCGCCTGTGCCCACGGCGGCGGCGCCTTCTCCGGCAAGGACCCGAGCAAGGTCGATCGCTCGGCCGCCTACATGGCCCGCTACATCGCCAAGAACATCGTTGCCGCCGGCATCGCGCGGCGCTGCCTGATACAGATTGCCTATGCCATCGGCGTTGCCGAGCCGGTATCCGTGATGATCGACACCCAGGGCACCGGCAGCGTGCCCTACGACGCATTGGAAGCAGCGGTGAGAAAGGTGTTCCGCCTGACCCCGAGCGGCATCATCGCCATGCTCGACCTGGCACGGCCGATCTATCGCCAGACGGCGGCTTACGGCCACTTCGGCCGCGGCGATATCGGCCTGAGCTGGGAGCGAACGGATCAGATCGACGCGTTGAAGTCGGCGCTGACGAAACCTCTGCGCTACAAGGCGGTCGAGCAGAAAACGCTCTCCTCGCCGTAGCGGATGAACTGACGCCGACCGGCAAGAGCGGCTGTCGCAGCGCGGCGCCCGGCCTGTACTCAGGCTCACGAAAGGGAGAACGAGATGTCGAATCAATTGACGGCCGCTCTAACAACAAGCTGCCGACGCCTGCTGGCAGCAGGCACCGCTGCACTGCTGCTGTCCGCCTGCGCCAACACTGAGATCCACACCGGCGCCGGCGCCACCAAGATCGAAGCCAGGCAGGTCGTGGCCCTGGTCTACGCCCCGGCGCCCGACGCGGAAATCGACAAGCTGCTCTTCTCCGGCGGCGATCTCACCCGTGCCATCAAACGCCTGCGCGATCGCCACCCCCAACTCAAACCCTGGCTGGACCAGGGAGTCATCGGCAACACCGCCAGCGGCTATGTGGCCCTGCACGACGCTTCCCGACGCGATCAGGTCCGCGCCCTGCTGCGCAACGAGAACCGGGATCGGACATTCCTCTATCGCGAAGTATCGGAAGCTACGGGACACCCCGACGAGGATCTGGAAACCTGGCTGCCCTATGTGTCCTTCAGCTTCGGCGAGGAATGGATCAAACAGGGGCAGTCGGGATGGTGGCGGATGGATGAACGGCGCAAGTGGTTGCAGAACTAGGCAAGCATGCCAAGCCTCCTGATTGTCTGCCCATGGTTCCGGACGGAAGGCCGCTAGTTTGCAACCGGCACTTCGCGCTTGCTGCCGTCGTCGTTGATCGCGACATAGGTGAATTGCGCCTCGGTGACCTTGACCACCACCGGATGACTCGGGTTGCGTTCGGCATAGACCTGCACGTCCACGGTGATCGAGGTGCGGCCGACGCGAACTATCTCGGCGTAGAAACTGACGATATCGCCGACCGAGATCGGCTGCTTGAACAGGAAGGAATTGACCGCCACCGTGGCGATACGGCCGCGCGCGCGGCGCATCGCAGGAATTGCGGCGGCGATGTCGCATTGCGCCATGACCCAGCCGCCGAAGATATCGCCGTTGCCGTTCATGTCGGCCGGCATCGGCATCACCCGCAGCACGGGCTCGATGCCCGGAATCTTCACGCCCTCGTGGCCCATCAGGGTTCTCCGCTCTGCAAATAGTTCATCGGACCGCCAGTATACGGCGCAAAGCCGGTGCCGAAGATCACGCCGGCATCGGCCAGTTCGGCATCGGCGACCACGCCTTCACGCACCAGTCGCTGCGTGGCAGCAAGCAGGGGCCTGATCAGGCGCTGGGCGAGATCCTGCAGCGCCGTACCGCCAGCGCCGACTCCTGTCTTCTGCGCCTTGCCGTCCACCCATACGTAGAAGCCCTTGCCGGACTTCTTGCCCAGATGGCCGGCGCCGACCAACTCGACCAGCCGCGGCGGCGGATCGACCTCGCCCACCAACTGCCGCCCAGCCGCGACGGCGACATCGAGTCCCACCGTATCGGCCAGCTCGATCGGCCCCATCGGCATGCCGAAAGCGACCATGGCCGCATCCACTACTTCGGGCGCGATGCCTTGATCGACGCAGCGCATGGCTTCGTGCATGTAGGGCGCCAGCACGGCATTGACCAGGAAGCCCGGTGCGTCCTTGACCGGCAGCGGCAGCTTGTCGAGCTTGCGCACGAAGACGGCAGCCTGCTGTGCCGCTCCCGGCGCGGTGCCGTCGCCGGCCACCACCTCGACCAGCGGCATCATCGCCACCGGGTTGAAGAAGTGGATGCCGACCAGCCGCGACGGCTCCTTGAGCGCGGCGGCTATTTCCGCCAGCTTCAGCGACGAGGTGTTGGACGCCAGCAGCGCGCCCGGCTTGGCGCGCTGCTCGATCTCGGCGAACAGTTTCTGCTTGGCGTCGAGGTTCTCGAAAATCGCCTCGATGATGACATCGGCCTGGCGCACGCCGTCGCCGCGCGGGTCGGCGATCAGCCGGTCGAGGGCGAAGCGCACCTGCTTTTTGTCGCGCAGTTTCTTCTCGAAGAATTTCGCGGCGCGGCCAATGGCCGGCGCGATGCGCTCGATCGACTGATCCTGCAGCGTCACGGTCATGCCGCGCAGGGCGCACCAGGCGGCGATGTCGCCGCCCATGACGCCGGCACCGACCAGATGCACATGGTGCGGCGAAAAATCTTTCGCCTCTTTGCCGAACCCCTTGAGCCGGTCCTGCAGAAAGAAGACGCGGATCAGGTTGCGCGTGGTCGGGTGGGTGACCAGCGCATCGAGCGAGGTAGGCCGATCGGCCGGAACCGCCAGCGTGTTGCCGCCATAGTTCTGCCATTGGTCGATGATGGCATAGGGCGCGGGATAGTTTTCGGGCCGTGCGCGCTGCGCCACCTGTTGCCTCGCCCTCCTGGCGACCAGGCCCTTGAGCGGACCGTTCATCAGCTTCTGGAAGAAGGGCAACCGGCGCCGCGGCCGGGCCGACAGCACCAGCATGCGCGCGGCGTTTTCCATGACGCGCGGCGGCACGCATTCGTCGGCCAGGCCCATTTTCTTCGCGCGTTTGGCGTCGATGTTCTTGCCGGTCAGCATCATGTCCAGCGCCGCCGCCGGGCCGACCAGTTGCGGCAGGCGCAGCATGCCGCCCCAGCCGGGCACGATGCCGAGCATGACTTCGGGCAGGGTGAACTTGGTGCCCGGCTCGTCCACCGCGATACGGTAGCGGCAGGCCAGCGCCAGCTCGGTGCCACCGCCCATGCAATGGCCGCGCACCAGCGCCAGAGTCGGGTAGGGCACGGCGGCGAGCCGGTTGTAGGTGTCCCAGCCGCGCTTGATCAGGGCTCTGGCTTTTTCCGGCGTATCGGACGCAATGAATTCCTCGATGTTGGCGCCGGCGATGAAGCCGGCATCCTTGGCCGATTTGAAAATCAGGCCCTTGGGCGGATGCTTCTCGCATTCATCGAGAATCCGGCCGAGCTCGTTCATCACCTCGGCGCCGAGCGTGTTGGTCGAAGAATTCGCCGTGTCGAGAATGGCCCAGGCCAATCCGTCGGCCTCGCGTTCGAGACGCCAGTGCTTGAAGCTATTCATGTCGATCTCCCTGTAGTGCATTGGCGGTGAGGCAGCGCCCGACGATGGCTGGCCGCGGGTCGACGTCCACGTGGAGGGCAAAGCGCTGTTCCCGCGGCCGCGATTCGCTGCGCAGGCTCAGCCGGGCGCCATAGAAAACCGGGCCTTTGATCCAGGTTTCGATCTGCAGCGGCGCCTGCTGCGCCGTGCCGAGATGGCCCAGGCACTGGCCGATGACCAGCTGCGGATGGGCGAAGGCACGCGCGTAGCCGAAGCGTCGCGCGTAGCCGTCGCTCAGGTGCAGGGGATTGAGGTCGCCGGAGAGCAGGCCGTAACGCCAGCGGCCATGGCCTGCCATGCGCCATTCGGCCGCCAGCGTCCCGGCCACTGCCGGACTGGGGCGGGCCACCGCCTGCGCGGCACCGAAGCGGCCGCGGGCATAAAAGGTATTCACGCCCTCGTACACCGTGCGGCCCTCGGCTTCGGCGCTGACGTGAAGATCCATCTCGACACCCTTTTCCAGCACGCGCCGCGCGCCGGTGCGTACCGTGAAATCCAGCACGGCGTCCGGCGCGATCGGCGCGTGCAGGAGCAGATGGTTGCGCACCTGCAGCACGTTCCAGATCGGCAGCGGAAAGCGCGGATGGCTGAGCACCGCCATCAGCATCGGAAAACTGACCGTGTGCGGATAGAGGATCGACAACGGCTCGCCTGCGGGCAGGCCGGAGAGATCGAGAAAGGCGGCGAGCTCCCCTCGCGAAGCGCGCTGGCCGCTCCATCGCGCCTGAAAATCGGGCAGCAGACCGTCATCGGCAAAACCGCGCGACGGCCGCCAGACATTCGCCATGAAGCCCCATACGGAGGGCTTGGCACGATAGTCGAGGCGGATCGGCGTACCCATGGCGACGCCTGCTACTGCGTTTCCACCAGTACCGCGCCGCCCTGTCCGCCGCCGATGCAGATCGTGGCAATGCCGCGTCTGCTGCGTTTGCCACCATGGTCGCGGCGCAGCACATGCAACAGGTGCAGGACGACGCGCGCGCCCGAGGCGCCAACCGGATGGCCCAGCGCAATGGCGCCGCCATCGACGTTCAGCTTCGTTGCGTCCAGCGTGCCCAGGGCGGCGTCGAGGCCGAGTTGCTCCCTGCAGTAGTCCAGGTCCGCCCAGGCCTTGATGCACCCCTGCACCTGGGCGGCGAAGGCCTCGTTGATTTCCCAGGCGTCGAGGTCGTTGAGGCCCAATCCATGGCGCTGCAGGATAGGCGTCGCCGCGTGCACCGGACCAAGGCCCATCTGCGCCGGATCGAGACCCGCCCATTGCGTATCGATGATTTTTCCGAGCGGCTGCAGCTGGTATTTTTCTACGGCCTCGCTCGATGCCAGCAGCAGCCAGGCCGCGCCGTCGGTGATCTGCGAACTGTTGCCCGGCGTGATCTTGCCGTAGTGGCGGTCGAAGAAAGGCTTCAGCTTGGCCAGCTGTCCGACGCTCGAATCGCGCCGCACGCCGTCGTCGGCCAGATACAGCGTACCGTCGCCGTCGATCAGCGGCACGATTTCATCGAACCGTCCGGCATCCTGCGCCGCCGCCAGCTTGTTGTGGCTCGCGACGGCGAAGGCATCCATTTCCGCCCGCGAAATGCCGAACTTCCAGGCCAGGTTCTCGGCCGTCTGGCCCATCATCAGGTCGACCACCGGATCGGTCAGGCCTTTGACGATGCCGATCACCGGGCTCAGCAGCGGGCCCGGCCGCAACTGGGCCAGCAGCCCGAGCTTCTGCCCCGCGCTGCGCGCGGCGGCCATTTTCGAGAACCAGCTGACCATCGGGTCCGAGTACAGCAGCGGCGTGCGCGACAGCGCATCGACGCCGCCGGCCATGACCAGCTGCGAGCGCCCGCTATGGATGTTGGCGATGGCCGAGTCGATCGCCTGCATGCCGGAGGCGCAGTTGCGCATCACCGTCCAGCCCGGAACCTGGTTGCCGCAGCCCAGGCGCAGCGCGATCACGCGCCCGATGTTCACCTCATCGACGCTCGGCCCGGCGCAGCCGACGATGACCTCGTCGAGCTGCTCCGGGGCGAACGGCTGGCGCACCAGCAAGGCGCGGCCGCAGGCGGTAGCGAGATCGGAGGCGGCGAACGGGCCCGGCGCGTTGCGCGACTTGAGGAAGGGCGTGCGCGCGCCGTCGACGACATAGACCGGGGCGAAGTTCATCACGGACTCCTATCAGGCGCTGCGTGGTGAGCGGGGTTTGCGCGCCGGCTTGGAATGGATTTCGGGCAGCGGCGCGCGCAGGCCGCCGATCAGGAAGCTCATCAGGCGCGCATACAGCGCCTCGGGATCGGGATCGTCGATCGGACCGAGGATGCGCAGTGCGTCGGCGCCGGAAACGGCGTAGGACATGGCGCCCATCATGAAATGGAAGCGCCAGAGGAATTCCTCCTGCGGCACGTCGGGCAGCGCCTTGAAGAAGGCCGCCTTGTAGCGCGCGATCACCGCCGCGTATTCCTCGGCCAGAAAGCGGCGCACGAACTCCGAAGGTTCGGTATAGGTGCGACCCAGGAGGCGCATGAAGGTCCTGCCGCCGGCACTATCCGCTGCCATGCGGATCGCCACGCCAAAGAAGGACTCGACGATCTGCCGCGGTTTCAGCGGCGCACCCTGGGCCTCGGCTTCCAACGCATCGAGTGCGGCGATGCGCTGCTCGTTGAGCCACGTCAGGCGGCGCCGGAATACTTCTTCAATCAAGGCCTCCTTCGAACCGAAGTGATAATTCACGGCGGCGAGATTGGCATGGGCCTCGGCGGTGATCATGCGCAAGGTGGTGGCATCGAAGCCGTGCTCCATGAACAGGCTTTCGGCGGCGTCGAGAATGCGGGAACGGGTGTCGGCTTCCATGGAATGGACGGCAGGCCTCGGCAAACGATGGTTTCAAACAGATGTTTTAAGTCTGAGCAATGAGGTCTGAATTGTCAATCCCCGGATAGTTCGGATAGTCCGCGCGAGGACGCGAATATATCGGTTTGCGGGGCCAGCGCGGCCCCGACCAACTCGGCAGTGACGTGCTTGACATGCGACAGCAGATAGAGGCGGTTGCCGAGGCTGATCAGTTGGCGGTGCTCCTCGTCTATCTTGGCAACGCCCGTCAGGCAGCCCTCACCCATCAGGAAACGGTCGTTGATCCGACGCTCGACCGCCGCAAGCTCGACCTGATTGTGGGCGATGGCCATCTCGGCCATGGCGATCGCCGGCATCAGCTTCCTGTAGGCAATATCGAGTTGGCGCTGGATTTCGTCCAGGCGCGCCACGGTCATGCGCAGTTCATCGAAAGTATCGGTTCGCGTCGGCAGGTCGTTCTGGAACACGGCGACGATCTCGTCCAGTTCGGAAATGATGCGGGAGAGTGGCATGGCATGTCCCCTGGCAAAGAAAGCCGGCAACCATACCGTGGTGGCCGCGCCGCGGCTTGCCCTGCCATGCGCCAGCCTGCGCCGGGATTGTGCGCCGCGCTTGCTAGAATCAAGCCATGATGCGCCGCGTTCCCACTTCCCTGGCCCTGCCGGGCCCGATGCCCGATACCCGCCACGACTGGCAAACCGTCAAGACCCTGCTGCCCTATCTGTGGGCGTGGAAGGGCCGCGTCGTCTTCGCGCTGGCTTGCCTGCTGCTGGCGAAGCTGACCAACGTCGCGGTGCCGCTGGTGTTCAAGGACATCATCGACACCTTCACCCGTCCCGCCGCCAACCCGATGGAGCAGGCCCTGCTGCTGGTGCCGCTGGGCCTGCTGGCGGCCTATGGCGCGCTGCGCTTCTCCACCGCCTTGTTCACCGAACTGCGTGAAATCTTCTTCGCCCGCGTCACGCAGCGCGCGGTACGCACCATCACGTTGCAGGTCTTCGAGCACCTGCATTCGCTCTCGCTGCGCTTTCACCTCGACCGCCAGACCGGAGGCCTGACGCGCGACATCGAGCGCGGAACGCGCTCGATCGGCTCACTGATCAGCTACACGTTGTATTCGATCCTGCCGACCCTGGTCGAGATCGTGCTGGTGCTCGGCATCCTGGCCTACCGCTACGACCGCGATTTCACGCTGATCACGGTCTGCACGCTGACGATCTATGTCATTTTCACCATCCTCGTCACCAACTGGCGCACGGTCTTGCGCCGCACCGTGAATGAGCTGGATTCGGCGGCCAACGTGCGTGCCGTGGACAGCCTGATCAACTTCGAGACGGTGAAATACTTCAACAACGAGCGCTGGGAACACGACCGCTACGACGAGCAGATGCAGAAGTGGGAAGCGGCGCAGATCCGCAGCCAGATTTCGCTGTCCTGGCTCAATCTCGGCCAGTCGCTGATCATCGCCGCCGGCGTGTCGCTGATGATGTGGCGCGCCGCGGTCGGCGTCGCCGCTGGCAACATGACCGTGGGCGACATCGTGCTGGTGAACGCCTTCCTGATCCAGCTCTACATGCCGCTGAACCACCTCGGCGTGCTCTACCGCGAGATCCGCCAGTCGCTGACCGACATCGAGCGCATGTTCGGCCTGCTCGGCAAGAACCGCGAGATCCAGGATGCGCCCGATGCGCGGCCGCTGTTCGCGACCGGCCCCGATGGCAAGAGCAGCGGCCCCTGCGAAATCGAATTCGAGCGCGTCGGCTTCGCCTACGAATCCAACCGACAGATCCTGTTCGACATCGATTTCAAAGTCGGCGCCGGCAAGACGGTGGCGGTGGTGGGCCACAGCGGCTCCGGCAAGTCGACCCTGGCGCGACTGCTGTTCCGCTTCTACGACACCAGCTCCGGTTCGGTGAAGATCAACGGCTCGGACCTGCGCGCCCTGAAACAGACCTCGGTGCGCGCCGCGATCGGCATCGTGCCGCAGGACACGGTGCTGTTCAACGACACGATTTTCTACAACATCCAGTACGGCCGGCCCGACGCGCCGCGCGAGGAAGTCATCGCCGCGGCCAAGGCGGCGCACATCCACGACTTCATCGAGAAGCTGCCGGACGGGTACCAGACCCGCGTCGGCGAACGCGGCCTCAAGCTTTCCGGCGGCGAAAAGCAGCGCGTCGCGATCGCGCGGGCGCTGCTGAAGAACCCGCCGATCCTGATCTTCGACGAAGCCACCTCGGCGCTCGACTCGAAGACCGAAAAAGCCATCCAGGCGGAATTGGAACAGGCCGCCGTGGGCCGCACCACCTTGATCATCGCCCATCGACTGTCTACAGTGATGAACGCCGACGAGATCCTGGTGCTCGATGCCGGACGTATCGTCGAACGCGGTGCCCACCGCGCGCTGCTCGAACGCAATGGCCTGTATGCCCAGATGTGGGCCTTGCAGCAGCAAGAGCAGTTGATCGACGCCTGACCGCCAATTACGGAGACCACCATGAACCATCGCACCGCACTGCTCGTTTTCCTCGTCCTCGCCGCCGGCGCCGCACCCGCCCTGTCACTGCCGACAACAGAACTGAGCGGCACGCTGAAGAAGGTCAAGGACAACGGCAGCATCACGCTGGGCATCCGCGAATCCTCCTATCCGCTGTCCTATCTCGACGACAGGCAGCAGCCGGTCGGTTACCACATTGACGTCTGCAACCGCATCGTCGATGCGGTCAAGGCCCGGCTCAAGCTGCCGGCACTCAAGGTGCAGCACCAGGCGGTGACTTCGCAGAACCGCATCCCGCTGGTGAGCAACGGCACGGTCGATCTCGAATGCGGCTCGACCACCAACAACGAAGCGCGGCAGAAGCAGGTGGCCTTCGCGCCGACCACCTTCGTCACCAACGTGCGCATGGCGGTCAAGAAATCCTCGGGCATCACCAGCCTCGGCCAACTCGGCGGCAAGCCGGTGGCGACCACCACCGGCACCACCAGCGTGCAGCTGATGCGCGCCCACGAAAAAGGCAAGGGCATCGACTTCAAGGAGGTCTATGGCAAGGACCACGCCGACGCCTTCCTGATGCTGGAAACCGACCGCGCCGTGGCTTTCGTGATGGACGACAACCTGCTCGCCGGCCTCATCGTCAGTTCGAAATCGCCCGCCGACTACGCCATCGTCGGCGAAGTGCTCAACATCGAGCCGATCGCCATCATGCTGCGCAAGGATGATCCTGCCTTCAAGAAGCTGGTCGACGACACCGTCATCAGCCTCATGAAAAGCGGCGAGCTGGACAAGCTCTACACGCGCTGGTTCATGTCGCCGATCCCGCCCAGGAACGTCAGCATGAATTTCCCGATGAGCGAGCAGCTCAAGGCCCTGCTCAAGGCGCCCAGCGACGCGCCAGCCGAGAGCTTCAACAAGAAGTAGGCTATCCGGATTCCATGATTGGCAATCTGCAGTGCAGCCCAATGCCGTTGGTTTATAGTTTGTCGCAGCACTGGTCGTTACAGTTTGGTCCAATTCGGTCTTTGAGATCGCTGATGAGTCGTAGCGCCGTCGGTGGGAAGTTAGCTACATTGAAAGCGTAGAAACATTTGCATTAGCGATCTAACTACACTTAAGATATAGCCATGAAACTGATCGGACTTAGTGCAAGCTCCCGAAGCCAGCTCAGCAGGCTGCTCCGCGACAATCCGCCCATCGTTACCCCAAGCGAAGCTGTTGTGGCGCTTGGTGTAACTCCAGCCGTCGCCGCGCGCAGGTTGGCCACTTGGTCGCGCGCAGGCTGGTTGGCCCGGGTTCGGCGTGGTGTCTATGTTCCGGTTCCCATCGAGTCGGAATCGCCAGACGTCGCGCTGGAAGATCCCTGGACTGTCGCTACGGCGATGTTCGAGCCGTGCTACATCGGGGGCTGGTCTGCTGCCGAACATTGGGGGCTGACCGAGCAGATCTTTAGCTCGCTTTGCGTGATGACGACAACACGCCCCCGCAATCGCAAGCCCCTGCTACGAAGAACAAAGTTCGACCTGCACACCGTGCCGGCCACGCATTTGATCGGGTTGAAGACAGTCTGGCGCGGCGGCACGCGCGTTCGGCTCTCGGACCCGGCGCGTACGCTCATTGACATGATGGCCGATCCGGCTCTGGGTGGCGGCATCCGCCACGTGGCAGAGATGCTGGCAAGCCTGCTGCACGACCAACCCAAGGAGGGCGCCAAGCTGGCTGACTATGCCGCCAAGCTAGGGATCGGCGCGGTATACAAGCGCCTCGGGTTCCTCCTGCAACGCGACCACCCTGACCAAATCGCACTGATCGCGGCATGCCAAGCGAACCTCTCCGCCGGCTATGCCAAGCTGGACCCGTCATTGCCGGCTGATCGCCTGATCACCGTTTGGCGCGTCTGGGTGCCAACCAATGAATTGCGCAAGGCCAAGCCATGATCCCGAAGCAGAAGATCATGGCACTCGCCGCCGAGCTCCAGCTTCAAGCTCATGTCGTCGAGAAAGACTATGCACTCGGCTGGCTTCTTGCAGGCATCGCCGCACACCCGGCAATCGGCGACCGGTGGGTCTTCAAGGGCGGTACCTGCTTGAAGAAGTGCTACTTCGAAACCTACCGCTTTTCCGAAGACCTCGACTTCACACTGCGGGACGCGGATCACCTGGACGAGGCTTTCCTCGCCAACGTTTTCGAGGAAATCGGCGAGTGGGTCTACGACACCTGCGGTCTGCAACTTCCGCCCGAGGCGCGCAAGTTCGAAGTCTTCACCAATCCGCGCGGCAGTCTGTCGGCGCAGGGCCGTCTGGGATATCGCGGTCCGCTCGGTCGGACAGGCGACCCGCCACGCATCAAGCTCGACCTGGCGATAGACGAAGTGCTCGTCCTCGCGCCGGTGCGGCGGCCGGTTCACCATCCATACACCGATCTGCCCGCAGACGGCATTCAGGTCCTGAGCTATTCCTTCGAGGAAGTGTTCGCCGAGAAGATGCGTGCTTTGGCCGAACGCCAGCGCCCGCGGGACCTCTACGACGTGGTTCACCTGTACCGACGGCAAGACCTGCAGCCCGATCGCGCTGTCGTGCTCAGTACGCTGTCCCGCAAGTGCGAGTTCAAGGGTATTCCAGTGCCAACCTATGCCTCACTCACCGATCGTCCGAGCAGCCATCGAGGTGGAGTGGGAGCAGATGCTCGCCCATCAACTGCCCGTCTGCCCGCCGTTCGCCGAATTCTGGCAGGAGCTTCCTGCGGTCTTCGACTGGTTGAACGAGCAGGCGGTTGCGCCAGCGCTGGCGGCAATGCCTTCGGGCCGTACGGGCATGGACACCGGCTGGCGACTGCCCCCCATGGTGAACGCCTGGGGCGCGCAAGCCAGTTCGCTGGAGGTGATTCGTTTTGCGGCTGCGAACTACCTGTGCGTGCAGCTCCAGTACACCAAGGAGAACGGCGAACGCACGACTCCGATCATCGAGCCCTATTCGGTGCGGCGCACGAGCGCTGGCGATCTGCTGCTCTTCGGCGTGAAGTCGGATACGGGTGAGTCGAGAAGCTATCGCCTGGATCGCATCGGCTCAGCCACCGTCACACGACAGGCATTCCGCCCGCGCTATGCCATCGAACTGACCGCGTCCGGACCTTTGCCATTTCCAACAAGGCACCAATGAACCTCGACGAACTCCTCTGCACACTCGAATCCGCCATTGCCATCCGCCAGACCCGGCGCAATCAATAGGTACAATCATATTGTGCGGTGACATTCCTTTCGCATATCAACCACAAAGTCCGAATACCCGAAATGGCAAAAGTCGGCGCTGGTGATACGGCGCATCCCATCGCCTGACTGTTCCCATGAAGACATGAACTACCACTGGAACTGGGGCATCTTCCTCGAACAGGTCAAGTCGGGTGACGAAACCTATCTCGACTGGCTGATCACCGGCCTCGGCTGGACCCTGGCCGTATCCCTGACGGCCTGGCTCCTCGCGCTGGCCATCGGCATCTTGGTCGGCGCCCTGCGCAGCGCGCCTTCGCGCCTGCTGGTGCCGCTCGCCAATGCCTGGGTCGAGCTGTTCCGCAACATCCCGCTGCTGGTACAGATGTTCCTCTGGTTCTTCGTCGTGCCGGAATTCCTGCCGCGCGACTGGTCGCTCTGGGTCAAGCAGGAGATGCCGGCCAAGGAATTCGTCACCGCCGCGCTGTGCCTCGGCTTCTTCACCTCGGCGCGGATCGCCGAACAGGTCCGCGCCGGCGTCGGCAGCCTGCCGCGCGGCCAGCGCGACGCCTCGCTGGCGCTGGGCCTGACGCTGCCACAGGCCTATCGCCACGTGATCCTGCCGCAGGCGCTGCGCATCGTGATCCCGCCGCTGACCTCGGAGTTCATGAACGTGTTCAAGAACTCCTCGGTGGCCTTCGCTATCGGAGTGCTGGAACTCACCTTCCAGGCGCGGCAGATGCAGGAGGATTCGGAGCAGGGCATCGAAACCTATCTGGCGGTGACCCTGCTCTATTTCATCTGCGCCTTCGCCGCCAACCGCGGCATGGCCTGGATCGAGGTGCGCAGCCGCGTGCCCGGCCTGATTGGCGGAACGCGCTAGAAATGGGCGAGTTCGACTTCAGCGTCTGGCAGCCGAGCCTGCCCTTCATCCGCGACGGCCTCCTGTTCACCCTGCGCCTGACGCTGGTGGCGATGTCGGGCGGCATCGTGATCGGCACCTTGCTGGCGCTGGCGCGACTTTCCCCGATTGTGCCGCTGTCGCGCGTCGCCGGCGCCTATGTCGACCTGATGCGCTCGATCCCGCTGGTGTTGGTGATCCTCTGGTTCTTCCTGGTGATCCCCTTCATCACCGGCGCGCCGGTCGGCGCCGAGACCTCGGCGATCGCCACCTTCACCGCCTTCGAAGCCGCTTTCTATTGCGAGATCATGCGCTCCGGGATCCAGAGCGTGGCGCGCGGCCAGGTCCATGCCGCCCAGGCGCTGGGCCTCAACCAGGCGCAGACCATGCTCCACGTGGTGCTGCCGCAGGCGCTGCGCAACATGCTGCCGGTGCTGCTGACGCAGACCATCGTGCTGTTCCAGGACACCTCGCTGGTGTATGCGATCGGCGCCAAGGACATGCTCAAGGCGGCAGACGTGGTGGGCAAGAACTACAACCGGCCGGTGGAAATGATCGTACTCTCGGCCCTGATCTATTTCGCCATCTGCTTCAGCCTGTCGCTGGCCGTGAAACAATTGCAGAAACGCGTCGCCATCATTCGATAGGGATTGCACTGGCAATGAGTATTCGGGCCAGCCATAATGGTTGCATTCCTTAACTTCATGGAGTTCCACAGTGCCGACAAACGCGCCGCGCTTCGATTCGCCGCCGGAAGTGGCCGCCGGTTTGCGCCGGATTTGCCAAGCCTACCGGGTGCGGGAACTGGCGCTGTTCGGTTCGGCCCTGACGGAGCGCTTCGACGACGCCAGCGATATCGACCTGCTGGTGGATTTCGCGCCGGAAATCCAGGTCGGATTCTTGTTGCTCTCGCGAATGCAGAACGAACTGGCCGACTTGTTCCACCGCCCGGTGGACCTGGTGCCGAAGAATGGACTGAAGCTCCTGATTCGCGATGAAGTGCTGTCGCAGGCCCGCGTGCTATATGCGAACTGACCGGCTTTACTTGGCCGACATCACAGAAGCCGCGGAGGACATTCAGCGCTTCATCGGCACGACTACCGAAAACGAATTTGTCGGTCACGACATGATGAAGAGCGCCGTGCTGCAGAAGCTGATGGTGATCGGTGAAGCTGCCTCGCGGATCAGTGCCGAACTGACTGCCCGGCATCCCGAGATTCCATGGCGGGACATCGCCGGGTTCCGTAACATTGCGGTGCATGCTTATTTGGGCTCTGTCGATTGGCGCATCGTCTGGGCTACGGCGACCAAAGACGTGCCCGCGCTTGCCGAGCAAATCTTGGCGTTACAGCATTGAACGACCAGACCGTTTCCGGTTTCCCTATCACGGTGGTAGGCAAGCGAGATGTTCGCGCGGGCGGAGCGGAGGACACCGAGGAATCTGCATGATCGAAATACAGAACGTATCGAAGTGGTACGGCCCGACCCAGGTGCTGAACGGCTGCAGCACCCATGTTGCCAAGGGAGAGGTGGTGGTGGTCTGCGGCCCGTCGGGCTCCGGCAAGTCGACCCTGATCAAGTGCGTGAACGGCCTCGAACCCTTCCAGCAGGGCGCGATCACGGTCGACGGCATCTCGGTGGGCGATCCGCAGACCAATCTGCCGCGACTGCGCGCCCGCGTCGGCATGGTGTTCCAGCACTTCGAACTGTTCCCGCACATGAGCGTCGAGCAGAACCTGGCGCTGGCCCAGGTCAAGGTGCTTGGCCGCGGCAAGGACGAGGCGGCGGCGCGCGGGCTGGCGCTGCTCGACCGCGTCGGCCTGCGCGAGCATGCCGGCAAGTTTCCCGGCCAGCTGTCCGGCGGCCAGCAGCAGCGCGTGGCGATCGCCCGCGCCCTGGCGATGGACCCGATCTGCCTGCTGTTCGACGAACCGACCTCGGCGCTCGATCCGGAAATGATCGGCGAGGTGCTCGACGTCATGGTCGAACTGGCGCAGGAAGGCATGACCATGATGTGCGTCACCCACGAGATGGGCTTCGCGCGCAAGGTGGCGCAGCGCGTGGTCTTCATGGACCGCGGCGAGATCGTCGAGGATTCGCCGGTCGCGCAGTTTTTCGAGGCTCCGGCCAGCGAGCGGGCAAAGACCTTCCTGGCCCGTATCCTGCACCATTGATCTGGGGATCGAAGACAGTAATAAAGTACGGTCCGCGGCGCCGGTAAGATTCCGCGGTCGACTTCTGAATGGACGGGATGATGCAGATCGAATTGGTTTCAACACTCAACAAGCCCGTCGCCGGCGGCATCCGCCGAATCGTCGGCGCCTGGTTCGGCGTCGCCCTGTGGCTGCTGACTGGCGCCTCGGCCATGGCCCAGGGCGCCGCGCCGAACGCGCTTGCCGAAGCTATCGACCTCGCCGCCGATGCCCGCCTGGCGGCCGCCAGGGGCGTGCCGCTGGTGGTGCTCTACAGCCGCGAGGAATGCAGCTGGTGCGAAAAGCTGAAGCGCGAACACCTCGCGCCCCTGGCGCGCGACCCGGCGATGCCGGCCCTGGTGCGCGAACTGCATATGGATCGGGCGACACCCCTGATCGACTTCGACGGACGCCGTACCACCAGCGCCGACTTTTCGCAGCAGATCAAGGCACGCTTCGCGCCCACCGTGATGTTCCATGGGCCCGAAGGGACGGCGCTGGCCGAGCCCATCGTCGGCTTCCGCCTGGCCGACTTCTATGGCGCCTACCTCGAACGCGCGATCGCGGAAAGCCGCAGCCGGCTCCGGCACGACAGGAAGCCGGATAGCCGCTCATGACCGCTGCCGTTGCCGACAAGGACCAGCCCCTGCGCGAGGACATCCGCCTGCTCGGCCGCCTGCTCGGCGACACCGTGCGCGAACAGGAAGGCGTCGCGATCTTCGAGCGCGTCGAGCAGATCCGCCGCCTCGCGCTGCGCTTCCACCGCGACGACGATCTCGCTGCGCGCGAGGAGATGGCAGTCCTGCTGCGGGAACTGCCGCGCGACGGCACCAGCCAGGTGGTACGCGCCTTCAGCTATTTCTCGCATCTGGCCAACATCGCCGAGGATCAGCACCACATCCGCCGTGCGCGCGCCCATGCCCGCGCCGGAGCGAAGCCGCGCGAGGGCAGCCTGGCCTTTTCGCTGCAACGCGCGCTGGCCGCCGGCGCCGATGCCGGCGCGCTGGCCCGGTTCTTTGCGCAGGCGCAGGTGCGGCCGGTGCTGACCGCGCATCCGACCGAAGTGCAGCGCAAGAGCATTCTCGATTGCCAGTGGATGATCGCGCGCCTGCTCGACGAGCGCGATCGCACCGAGCTGTCGCCGGAGGAACAGGCCGAGCATGCCGAAGCCCTGCGCCGCGCCGTGCTGCGCCTGTGGCAGACGCGCATGCTGCGGCGGGCCAAGCTGTCGGTGATGGACGAGGTCAGCAACGCCCTGTCTTTCTACGACACCACCTTCCTGCGCGAACTGCCGCGCCTCTACAACGCCTGCGAAGACCACTTGGCTAAGGTCGTGCCCGACTGGGCCACGCACGGCCTGGCCGAACTGCCGCCCTTCCTGCACCCCGGCTCCTGGATTGGCGGCGACCGCGATGGCAATCCTTTCGTCACCGCCGAGGTACTCGACAGCGCGATGCGCGCGCAAAGCCGCAAGGCCATCGCCTATCTGCTCGAACAATTGCACCAGCTGGGCGCGGAATTATCGACCACCACCTCGCTGATCTCGGTGCCCGACGTGGAACTGATGCGGCTGGCCGAACAGTCGCCGGACCAGAGTCCGCATCGCCTCGACGAACCCTATCGCCGCGCCATTGCCGGCTTCTACGCGCGACTGGCGGCCACCGCCCTGCAACTCGACCAGCTCGAAGCACCGCGCCATGCCGTTGCCGCCGCCGAGCCCTATGCCAGCGCCGCCGAATTCGCCGCCGATCTCGATGTGCTGCACCGCTCGCTGATCAGCCACAAAGCGGGCCTGCTCGGCCGTGGCCGCCTGCGCCGCCTGCGCCATGCCGTGGCGATTTTCGGCTTCCACCTGGCGCCGCTCGACCTGCGCCAGAACTCGGACGTGCATGCGCGCACCGTTGCCGAGCTGCTGGCCATCGCCCGCCCCGGCGCCGATTACCTGGCGCTCGACGAATCCGGCCGCGTCAGCCTGCTGCTCGAAGAACTCGCCACGCCACGCCCCCTGGCGGCGCCCGGCATCGACTACTCGGCGGAAACCCGCGGCGAACTGGCGATCTTCCATACCGCGCGCAGCATCCACCAGCGCTTCGGCCCCGCCGCAATCGAGAACGTGATCATCTCCAAGACCGACGAGGTCTCGGACATCCTCGAAGTCGCCGTGCTGTTGAAGGAAGTCGGCCTGCTGCGGCCGCTCGAACATGCGCTGGACGTAAACATCGTGCCGCTGTTCGAGACCATCAATGACCTCGCCAACGCCGGCCCGATCATGGACCGGCTGCTGTCCATCCCGCTCTACAACCGCCTGCTCGGCTCACGCCATGGCTTGCAGGAGTGCATGCTGGGCTATTCCGACAGCAACAAGGACGGCGGCTTCCTGACTTCCGGCTGGGCGCTGTACCGCGCCGAAATCGCGCTGACCGAGGTCTTCGCGCGCCACGGCATCACGCTGCGCCTGTTCCATGGCCGCGGCGGCTCGGTCGGCCGCGGCGGCGGGCCGAGCTACCAGGCCATCCTGGCCCAGCCGCAGGGCGCCGTGCAGGGCCAGATCCGCATCACCGAACAGGGCGAGGTGATTGCCTCGAAATACGCCAATCCGGAACTCGGCCGCCGTAACCTCGAAATCCTCGCCGCGGCGACGCTCGAAGCCACGCTGCTGGCGCATGAACACGATGCGCCGCGCGCGGAATTCCTCGCCGCGATGGAAGAGCTTTCGGCCTCGGCCTTCGCCGCCTACCGTCGGATGGTCTATGAGACGCCGGGCTTCGAACAGTACTTCTGGGAATCGACGGTGATCGCCGAGATCGCCGCGCTCAACATCGGCAGCCGCCCGGCCTCGCGCAAGAAAACCACGGCGATCGAGGATCTGCGCGCAATTCCCTGGGTCTTCTCCTGGGCGCAATGCCGCCTGATGCTGCCCGGCTGGTTCGGCTTCGGCGCCGCGGTTGTCGCATTCCGCGAAAAGCATGGCGCAGACGGCATGGCGCTGCTCGCCGAGATGAACCGCGAGTGGGGCTTTTTCCGCACCCTGCTGTCGAACATGGACATGGTGCTGGGCAAGAGCGACATCGCGATCGCCGAGCGCTACTCGCAACTGGTGACCGACGAAGACTTGCGCCACGCCATCTTCCCGCGCCTCAAGGCCGAATGGCAGGCGGCGATCGACGCGCTGCTGGCGATCACCGGGCAAACCGAACTGCTCGACGGCAACCCGCTGTTGAAGCGCTCGATTCGCAACCGTTTCCCCTACCTCGATCCGCTCAACCACATCCAGGTCGAATTGCTGCGCCGCCACCGCGCCGGCGCCACCGACGACCGCGTGCAGCGCGGCATCCACCTGACGATCAACGGTGTCGCGGCGGGGCTGAGAAACAGCGGCTGAGCCGGGAAGCGTCGCTTACTGCGGCTTGCGGCGGAAGACGATTCTTTCGATGGTCGAATCGCCCGTGTCGTCCTTGCGGTAGTAAATGACGGCGTTGTAGTCCTTGGCCTGGGCCAGCATTCTTTCCTCGTTGATCTGCTTGAGGAAGGAAAACACCGCCGGGATCAGGGCAAATATCGAGCGCGTCCGCTCTGCCGGCTTCAGTTCGACCTGGCCGTTCTCGCCCACGGCCGCAATCCACTTGTCCATGCGGGTGGGGATGCTGCTCAGGGAAACCTTGCCGACCACCTCGACGTCGATAACGTCGCGGCGGCCTTCCATTTCCTTGCTCAGCCTGCCGTCGAACAGCTTGGAATCCATGAAGGTCAGCTGGACCCGGCCGCCCTCGGCAGTCACCGCGGCCTGCGCCCACACCTGGCCGCTAACACCAAGCACCATCGCCGCGATGACGATCGCGGTCTTCGCCACTCTGTTCATGATTTCTTCTCTCCCACTCAATGTTCGCGCCACCGGATGACCGCGTCTATTTGCAACGGCGCGCAGGATCTGCGTATTCATTCTATGCCCATCGGGAAACCGGCGAACCGCATCCGTTTCGACTATTACTCCACGTACTGCTTGCCGGCGTAGCGCGTGACGCCGATCAGCATCCGCACCAGGCTGTAGGCGGCGGCGCTGGCCAGGCGCAGCAACCAGGAACGGCGGCGCTGATCCTCGCGCCGGATCTCGGTCGCCGCGCCTTGCATGGCGGCTTCGAGACTGGCGCGCAATTGTCCGGCGAAGTCGGCATCGCGCACCACCACGTTGGCTTCGCGCGCCAGCAGCAGGCTGAACGGATCGATGTTCGAGGAGCCCACGGTGGCCCATTCGCCGTCGATCACCGCCACCTTGGCATGCAGGAAAGCCTTGTCGTACTCGAAAACGCGCACCCCGGCCGCCAGCATCCGGTCATAGAGCGACTGCGTCGCATAGTGCTGCAGGACATGCTCGATGCGTCCCTGCAGCAACAGCTTGACGCTGACGCCGCGCTTCGCCGCCGCCAGCAAGGCCTTGCGAAAGCGGCGGCCGGGCAGGAAATACGCGTTGGCGATGACGATCTCGCGGCGGGCGCCGTGAATGGCGACCAGGTAGGCGTTTTCGATATCGCGCCGATGCCGCAGGTTATCGCGGATCAGCAGCGCGGCCGCGGTGGTGCCTTGCACCGGCGGCGTCGCCGGCAGGGCCGACGGGCGCGGCGGGCGGCGGCCGAGGCGCGCCCAGCGTACCAGGCGCCAGACATGCCGCATGGTGGCGTGGATGCGCGCCACCAGTGGACCCTCGATGCGCACTGCGTAGTCGAAGCGCGCCGCTGCCGACTTGCCGTCATCGAAGTCGTCCAGCACATTGATGCCACCGACAAAGGCCAGACTGCCATCCACCACCGAGAGCTTGCGATGCAGGCGGCGCAGGCGGTGGCGCCGGAAGCGGGTTTGCCCCACCTCCGGCCGATAGGTCATCACCTCCACCCCGTCGGCGGCCAGCTCGGCGCCCAGGCCGGCGGCAAACTCGCGGGCACCAAAGCCATCCACCAGCACGCGCACGGCGACGCCTCTTAGCGCTGCGCGGGCCAGCGTGGCGGCCACCTGACGTCCGGTGACGTCGTCGGCAAAGATGTAGGTTTCCAGATGTACTTCGTGCCGCGCGGCGTCGATCGCGGCCATCAGGGAAGGAAAATACTCGCGCCCCGAGGCGAGCAACTGCAGGCGGTTGCCGGCAAGAAACGGGTGCGCGGCAAAATCCTGCGCGCTAGGCAAAGCGGTATCTTGCATGTCTGCGCTCGGCGCGATGGAATCGCCCCTGCGAGAACCGTGAATCGGCGCTCACATGCTTCCTCTTTGCGTGACGGAGACGCCGCTGCGAAGTCCCGCCGCATCGGCTGCGACTTGCAGTGTGGCGGAAAGCGCCGCGTGGTCGGAAATGGTCGACCAGGGCGGCCCCGCATGCACCTGCGCGGCGCTTACCTGCAGGCCGCGCTGGTAGATCCGGTCGAGGCGGAACAGGGGCAGCGCAGCGGGATAGCTGCGCGACGGGCGCCGGCCGACGCCGGCAAAGACCTCGGCCAGGCCAAGGCGCTCCGCCAGCAAATCATCGGCCCGGTTGCGCCAGTCGTTGAAGTCGCCCGCGATCAGCAGCGGCGCGTCGCCCGGCACCATCTCTTCGATGCGGCTGGCCAGGGCATCCATCTGCCGCCGCCGCGAACGCGCGAACAGCGACAGGTGCACGCAAACGCAATGCAGCGGCTGCGCCAGGCGCGGCAATTCGACGGCGCAATGCAAGAGTCCGCGTTTTTCGAAGCGCAGCTGCGTCACATCCTGGTTGTGTTCGTGCAGGATCGGAAAGCGCGACAGGATGGCGTTACCGTGATGACCATGGTCATAGACCATGTTGCGGCCGTAGGCGTGGCTTGCCCAGACATCCTCGGCGAGGAATTCGTGTTGCGGCAGCGCCGGCCAGTCCGGATGCCGCTCGGCATGGCCGAGGTGCAGTCCCTGTACTTCCTGAAGGAACACGATATCGGCCGATAGCTCGCGCAGGCGGTCGCGCAGTTCATGCACCATCATGCGGCGATTGAACTGCGAAAAGCCCTTGTGGATATTCCAGGTTGCGATGGAGAGCGCCAGTGTCATGCCGCGGATACCTCTTGCGCCAGTTTACAGCGCGGCAAGCGGCTTTCATACCCGAATGCGGAAAGGATTGAAGTCGGTAGTGCGGTCGTACCAGTCCTCGTCCTCAACACGCTTGAGAAAGGCCGGCACGCGGTAGGTGACGGGCGTGTCATGACGACCTCCCAGCCGGTCTGAAGCAGGTATCCTTGGAACATATACCGATTCACGCGCCGTTTTTGCGCTGTCCCTGCCGAAAACCAGATCCTCGACGGTTCGCGTCAGAAGTCGGCTTTTCATCCGGCCCCGCTTGCCGCATTCCGAGCAGGAAGGCGGAAGTTTCGCCATGATGATCTTTTCCGCAGTCCTCCGACATTGGCTTGTCCGCTTCGACGGTTTCGGGTTCGGCCTCGCTTCCGTACCCGTGCGCACGAAAACCCGAGGAAACGGGCGATTTCCTGAGCTCGTTTTTGCTTCTCGTCTGCTGGTGAATCGGCCCAGAGCGATCGGTGAAACGCGCCACTTGACGCCTCCACGCAGATCCCGACAAATAGTAGGAATCGCGATCAGGGAGTTCCTCGACATCGAGGAACACGGGAGTGCCGCCCATCGGCAGTTCCGGCTTCCCGACGACATGGATTTCCCGCTCGCGGATGGCAAGCGCCTTCAAGGCCTGGGGGTACCGTTCGGGCCTTGCGGCCAAGCGCTTGGAATGTCGATGCTGACGGAAGGTGTAGCCAGTTGGGGCACTGTAAAGATGCCTTCGCCTCTGTACCTTGCTCGTCTCCTGGGCGGTCAGCTTCCGGATGTCCTCACGCCGGGAGGATTCCTCCTTTGCGGCGGTCCATGCAGAGTATTCGGTGCCCGCTGGGATTCCCCCCCCCGGCCAGGAGATGGCACTTGACGGGGCAGGCCAGGAACGCTTCCAGCAAACGCGATGTGACCACGCTTCGCCAACTATCGCCAGGCTGCTATAAATCCCGGCAACTTGGCAGCCCTCACATCGAAGGTTGCCGTCGCTCGACAACCAAGCCGCCGGTTCTGGGCACCGATCAGGCAATCAGCGAAATCGGCGGTCGTATCCTTCCAGATGAAAAGGGCCTGCTCGATGGTCGGTTCATCCTCGAATCGAACATCGTTCGCATCGAGCAAGCCCGAGATGGCTTCAATGATCGTATTCTTCGGCAGGCTGTATCGGCTACGCAGCACCCATTCGGTTTCCAGGAGAACCAGCTGGCTTACGAAAACGTAGCGCCCTGCCGCGACCTCACGCTTGATCAGCTTGCGTGCCTTGTCAAACTGAATTTCGTCATCCCGAACAAGAAAGCGAACGAGAACGTTGGTATCAACCCCCAGCATCACCGCGACATCTGCTCAACCGGAATTGGTTTGCGACCCTTCTTGTGTAACACACCCGCCAGTTTGGTAACACTCTTGGACTTCACCCGCATGACTACTGTGGCATCCGGCATCAACGTGAATGTCATCCGGTCTCCGGCCTTCATGGATAGACTATCCCGAATTTCCTTGGGAATCGTTGTTTGACCCTTGCTAGTAAGCGTCGCGTCGTTTGACATTGCAACCTCCTTTTGTCCTTACGATTTGCATTATTGTAAGGCGATTGACCGCTGGCAATATGTTGGCGATTGGTTGTTGGGAGCTATCTGGGCGGCTGCTATCCGGCGACAGCCCTGACTGTCTCCTTCTGGCCAGCATGGACCATCGTCTAAAAGGCGAAGCTGCCGCGACGCAGCGCAACAGTCGGCGCTGGCGTTACGGCGTCGCAGCTCTCACGACACCGCGAGCATCCGCTCCAGGGATATCTTCGCCAGCTTCGCCTCGTGCTCGGGCACGCTGATCCGGTTCACCACGCGACCTTCGACCAGGTTTTCCAGGGTCCACGCCAGATGCTGCGGATCGATGCGCTGCATGGTCGAGCACATGCAGATGGTGCTGGCCATGAACTGCACGATCTTGCCCTCGTGCTTGACTTCCTCGGCCAGACGCTCGACCAGGTTGAGTTCGGTGCCGACCAGCCAGCGCGTGTTCGGCGGCGCGGCCTTGACGGTATTCAGGATGTACTCGGTGCTGCCGATATAGTCGGACTGCTTGCAGACCTCGAAACTGCACTCGGGATGCGAGATGACGATGCCTTCGGGATGCTGGTTGCGGAACTTGATGATGTCCCTGGGCTGGAACATCTGATGCACCGAGCAGTAGCCGTGCCAGAGAATGATTCTGGCATTTTCAATCTGTTCCCGCGTCAGGCCGCCCTGTTCGAGATCGGGATTCCAGATCACCATCTGGTCGAGTGGGATGCCCATCTTGAAGCCGCTCCAGCGCCCGAGGTGCTGGTCGGGAAAGAACAGCACCTTCTCGCGCTGGGCGAAAGACCAGGCAAGAATCTTCGGCGCGTTGGACGAGGTGCACACGATGCCGCCGTGTTCGCCGCAGAAGGCCTTCAGGTCGGCGGCCGAATTGATGTAGGTGACCGGCGTCACTTTCTGCTCGGGATCCAGCACGGCCGCGATTTCGCGCCAGGCCCGCTCGACCTTGGCCAGGCTGGCCATGTCGGCCATCGAGCAGCCGGCCGCCAGGTCGGGAAGGATGGAAACCTGCTCGGGCCGCGACAGGATATCGGCGACTTCGGCCATGAAGTGCACGCCGCAGAAGACGATGTTTTCGGCATTCGACTGCGCGGCCAGACGCGACAGCTTGAGCGAATCGCCGGTGATGTCGGCATGGGCATAGACGTCGGCGCGCTGGTAATGGTGACACAGCAGGACCACCTTGTCGCCCAGCTTTTCCCGCGCGGCGCGGATCCGCTCGCCGGCATCGCGGTCGGCCAGGGTGTTGAAACGGTCAAATGAAATGGTGGCGGTTTGCATGATTTGAACTCGGCAAATTACGATTGATGCCAGGGCAGGCCATTGGCGCGCCAGCCGCCGCTGCGATTGCGCTGGCCGCTGGCGTCCTTGTCGCCCTCGAAGCCTTCGAGAATGTTGTAGCAGTCGGGGAATCCGGCCTCGGTGGCGGCTCTCGCCGCTGCGTTGGAACGATGGCCGGAACGACAGAGGAACATCAGCAGCGACTCGGTCATCACCGAATGCTTCAGGGTCGGAATGAAATGGGGATTGAGCACGTTGCCGGGATAGGCCATCCATTCGATCTCGACCGCGCCCGGCACGCGGCCGACCCAATCCCACTCGGCTTTGGTGCGCACGTCGACCAGCCTTGCGCCAGGCGCGAGCTGCAGCAGTTCATAGGCCTCCCTGGGCGTCAGGGCGCCTTCGTAGGCAAGCTTCAGCTCGCGTGCGCGCGCCTGGGCCAAGCTGAGAATTTCGGTGATGCGTCCCATGGAAAGACCGGCCGGATGAGCGGGATAGAATGTGGAGGATTCGAGTATAGCTTTCCACCGGGTCTGTTCTCAATCAGGCGACGTCCATGCCTCGCGAAACCCACTCCGACAAGATCGACCCCCACCCGCGCACGGGCGCGCATTTGCGCGACGAACGCTTTCAGGAAGGCCAGCGCATTACCTGGGTCAGCGTGGTGGTCAATGTCGCGCTCACCGTCATGCAGCTGGTGGTCGGCTTCATCGCACACTCGCAGAGTCTGATCGCCGACGCGATGCACACGCTGTCGGACATCGTCGCCGACGCCTTCGTGCTGTTCGCCAACCGCAAGGGTGCGGAGGCGGCGGATGCCGATCATCCCTACGGTCACGGCCGCTACGAAACGGCAGCGTCGCTGGTGCTGGGCCTGTTGCTGGCGGGCACCGGCGGCGGCATCCTGATTGCCGCCACGGGGCGCCTGCAGGGCATCGGTAGCGCGCCGGCGGTGGGCGCGGCGGCGATGTGGGCGGCGATGTTCACCCTGGCGGCAAAGGAAGGCCTGTTCCGCTACATGCTGGCGACCGCCGAGCGCCTGCGCTCGCCGATGCTGGTGGCCAATGCCTGGCACGCCCGCGCCGACGCGCTTTCGTCGCTGGTGGTGGCGGCCGGCGTCGGCGGCGCCTTGCTCGGCTTCAACTTTGCCGATGCTGTGGCGGCCATCATCGTCGGCGCCATGATCGTGCGCGCCGGGCTCAAGTTTGCCTGGGCCGCGATTCGGGAACTGATCGATACCGGCCTTTCCGCCGACGAGGTCGCCGCGATCCGCCACAGTATCGCCACGACTCCGGGCGTGCTGGGACTGCACGAACTGCGCACGCGGCGCATGGCGCATCAGGTGCTGGTCGATGCCCACGTCCAGGTCAACCCGCGCATCAGCGTTTCCGAAGGCCATCGCGTTGCCGAATCGGCGCGACAGCGCGTGCTCGACAGTCATCCAGAAGTGCTCGACGTGCTGGTCCACGTCGATGCCGAAAACGACCTGCTGGGCAATGCCGCCATCCGGCTGCCGGACCGTGCCGTCCTTCTCACCCACTTGCGTACACTGCTCGATGCCGACCTGCCCGAATTTGAACGAACGACCCTGCATTACCTCGGGACACGGGTCGAGGCGGACATCTTTCTGCCTCCGGACTTTGCCGACCAAGCGGAACTCCTTGCCTTGCAGCAGCGGATCACCAGGGCTTTGGCCGACGACCCGTGGTTTGGCGCCATCCGGCTTAACCAAAGACTCGCACCGAAGTAGTGCAGTTGGCTTGCGCAGTGCACTCAATTGGTGCGCACGGCGATGCATGGCGAAGCAAAAGACTTGTGGCACAATCGCTTCCTTTCGCGGCGCGAATGGCACGCTAACTGCTATCCAAGGTGCTGCACAGTTTTTTGTATCGAATTCCCAGCATTTGCCATTCACTCTCAGGAGAGCAGCTCATGACCCCCCAGGACGTACTCAAACTGGTTGAAGAAAAGGAAGTTCGTTTCGTCGATTTCCGCTTCACCGACACGCGCGGCAAGGAACAACACGTTGGCGTGCCGATCTCCGCCTTCGGCATGGAGAAATTCGAAGACGGCCACGCCTTCGACGGCTCCTCGATCGCCGGCTGGAAGGGCATTCAAGCATCCGACATGCAGTTGATGCCCGATGCAAACTCCGCTTACATCGATCCCTTCATGGACGAAACCACGCTGGTGCTGACCTGCGACGTGGTCGAGCCGGCCGACGGCAAGGGCTACGACCGCGATCCGCGTTCGATCGCCAAGCGTGCCGAGGCCTATCTCAAGTCATCCGGCATCGGCGACACGGCCTATTTCGGCCCGGAACCCGAATTCTTCATTTTCGACGCCGTCGAGTGGAAGATCGACATGTCCGGCGCCTACTGCAAGGTCATCTCGGAAGAAGCCGCCTGGGCCTCGGCCGACAAGTTCGAGGCCGGCAACAGCGGCCACCGCCCGACGGTCAAGGGCGGCTATTTCCCGGTGCCCCCGGTCGACAGCCTGAACGACATCCGCGCCCAGATGTGTCTGGCGCTGGAAGCCTGCGGCGTGCCGGTGGAAGTGCATCACCACGAAGTCGCCACCGCCGGCCAGTGCGAAATCGGCACCAAGTTCGGCAGCCTGGTCCAGCGCGCCGACTGGACCCAGATCCTCAAGTACATCGTGCATAACGTCGCCCACAGCTACGGCAAGACCGCGACCTTCATGCCCAAGCCGATCGTCGGCGACAACGGCTCCGGCATGCATGTACACCAGTCGATCTGGAAGGATGGCAAAAACCTGTTCGCCGGCAACGGCTACGCCGGCCTGTCCGAGTTCGCGCTGTACTACATCGGCGGCATCATCAAGCACGCGCGCGCCCTCAACGCCATCACCAACCCGCTGACCAACTCCTACAAGCGCCTGGTGCCCGGCTTCGAAGCCCCGGTCAAGCTGGCCTACTCGGCGCGCAACCGTTCCGCCTCGATCCGCGTGCCCTACGTGCATTCCGACAAGGCGCGTCGTATCGAAGTGCGCTTCCCCGATCCGGGCGCCAACCCTTACCTGGCCTTCACCGCGATGATGATGGCCGGCCTCGACGGCATCCAGAACAAGATTCATCCCGGCGATCCGGCCGACAAGAACCTGTACGACCTGCCTCCGGAAGAAGATGCCAAGATCCCGACCGTCTGCTCCAGCCTGGAACAGGCACTGGACTACCTCGACAAGGGCCGCGAATTCCTGCTGCGCGGCGGCGTCTTCAGCAACGAGATGATCGATGCCTATATCGAACTCCGGATGGAGGAAGTCACGCGTTTCCGCATGACCACGCATCCGCTCGAGTACGAGATGTACTACTCGATCTGACCCAACCTGCCTGCGTAGCAGGCAGGTCAGCAAAAAGACCGGCCTCGCCGCTGCGGAGGATTATTCGTTGCGACAGAGGCTGACGCCGGTGTTAGCGACGCTGGACGCAGCGGCAAAAACAAAAGGGATGGGCTATGCCTGTCCCTTTTTGTCTACGTTTCCAGCACGGACGGCATCCTCGCGACAGGCCTCCATCCCTTCGGGTGAAGCCGGATTCCCGGAGCGGATATGCCGACGGCACCCCCAGCAGGTAGTTGGCGATGGCGCTGCAATTGACATACACTCGGCGGCATGAAGATTCTGCTATTTGCCCTCCCGTTCCTGCTGCCGCTGAACGCGGTCGCCAGCACGCTCTACCGGTGCACCGACGATTCGGGCACGGTGCTTTATACCAACCAGAAGACCAGCAAGAAGAATTGCACGGTACTTTCGCAACAGTCGCCACCCCCGCCGGCCAGAAGCAGTGCGCCCAGACAGCGCGCGGCAATAGCGCCGACGCCGGGCGATTTTCCCCGCGTTTCGGGCAGCGAACAGAAGGCCCGCGACAGCGACCGCCGGGCGATTCTGGACAAGGAACTCGCCAACGAACTACAAAGCGCGGAGAAAGCCAGGAAAGCCCTGTTCGACGCCGGCAACCAACCCCCGGAAAAACTGCGGCCGCTGCGCGATACCCTGGCGCTGCACGAGCGAAATGTCGAATCGCTGAAGAAAGAACTCGGCAACCTGCGCTGATTCGCGGCCCCGCCTGAGATAAAGCGACTGGTGCGCTTCTTGCACGAATCTTCCAGGATGAACGCGAACACCCCCGAGACTTTCCATGCTTTCAGCGGACTCGATCTGCTGTCCTCCGCCGTGGTGCTGGTCGATGCCAAGCTGGTCATCCGCCACGTCAATCCAGCGGCAGAAAACCTGTTCGCCGTCAGTTCGCGCCAATTGCTCGGCCATCCCCTGCAGCGGCTGGTAGGCGACTCGCCCGAACTTTCGGCCGCACTCGACAACGCGCTGAAGAACAACTGGAGCTATACCGGCCACAACATCCTGATCAAGCTCGCGCAGGACGTGCAGCTGCATGTCGATTGCACGGTAACGCCGGTGGAAACCACCAACGCGCGCCTGTTGCTGGAAGTGCGCCCGATCGACCAGCAGTTGAAGGCGGCGCGCGAGGAGCAACTGGCCCAGCAGCAGCAGGCCAACCGCGAACTGGTGCGCAATCTGGCGCACGAAATCAAGAACCCGCTGGGCGGCATTCGCGGCTCGGCGCAGCTGCTGGAACGCGAACTGGCCAGCGAACCGCTCAAGGAATATACCCAGGTCATTATCGAAGAGGCGGACCGCCTGCAGGACCTGATGCAGCGCCTGCTGTCCTCGCATCGCGTGATGCAGCCGGCGCAGGTGAGCATTCACGAGATTCTCGAACGCGTGCGGCGCCTGATCCACGCCGAATACCACAACGTCAGCGTCCGCCGCGACTATGACACCTCCCTGCCCGACATCACCGGCGATCGCGAACAACTGATCCAGGCCATTCTCAATATTTCGCGCAATGCCGCCCAGGCGATGCAGGGCAACGGCGAAATCATTTTCCGCACCCGCGCGGCACGACAGGTCACGCTGGCCAAGAAACACCACCAGCTGGCACTTGAATTGCAGGTGATCGACAACGGACCTGGCATAGCGGAAAACATTCGCGACAAGATCTTCTATCCGCTGGTGTCGGGTCGTGAGAACGGCAGCGGCCTGGGCCTCACCATCGCCCAGAGCTTCGTCCAGCAACACGGCGGAACCATTGAAGTCACTTCGCGCCCCGGTCGCACCTGTTTTTCGCTGATGCTGCCGGTGACCCGAAAGAAAAAGGAAGACTGATGAACGACGTATTCCCCAGCCCCTTCTGCCGAAGACGGGATGACCAAAGCTCGCTGCACGCGCGGGCCAAACGAGGGTCTGCCTTGGCGCGGCCCAGCGGCAGACCATGAACGCCGTCTGGATCATCGACGACGATCGCTCCATCCGCTGGGTGCTGGAAAAGGCGCTCGGCCGCGAGAACATTCCGGCCAAGTGCTTCGGCTCGGCGGACGAAGCCCTGGCGGCGTTCGACAACGGTCAGAAACCGCAAGTACTGGTCTCTGACATTCGCATGCCGGGCAGCAGCGGGCTTGATCTGCTGCGCCATGTGAAGGCCCATCACCCCAATCTGCCGGTCATCATCATGACGGCGTATTCCGACCTCGATTCAGCCGTGGCGGCCTTTCAGGGAGGCGCTTTCGAATACCTGCCGAAGCCTTTCGATGTCGATCAAGCTGTGGATCTGGTGCGCCGAGCCATCATTCAAGCGTCGCACCATAATGGTGCGCCCGAGGAAAAAAGCCCCGTACCCGAGATTCTCGGCCAGGGCGTCGCCTTGCAGGAAGTCTTTCGCGCCATTGGCCGGCTGTCCCAGTCGCACGCCACGGTGCTGATCAATGGCGAATCCGGTACCGGCAAGGAACTGGTGGCGCGCGCCCTGCACCGCCACAGCCCGCGCAAGGATGCGCCCTTCATTGCCATCAACACCGCCGCGATTCCCCGCGACCTGCTCGAATCGGAGCTGTTCGGCCACGAAAAAGGCGCGTTCACCGGCGCCAGCGCGTTGCGTCGCGGACGCTTCGAGCAGGCGGAAAGCGGCACGCTGTTCCTCGACGAGATCGGCGACATGCCTGCGGAATTGCAAACCCGGCTGCTGCGCGTGCTGTCCGACGGACATTTCTACCGCGTCGGCGGCCACCAGCCGGTGAAGGCCAACGTGCGCGTGATCGCCGCCACCCACCAGGACCTGGAAGACCGGGTCAAGGAAGGCCTGTTCCGCGAAGACCTGTTCCATCGCCTCAACGTCATCCGCCTGCGCCTGCCACCCCTGCGCGAGCGGCGCGACGACATCCCCCTGCTGGCGAAACATTTCCTGCAGAAAAGCGCGCAGGAACTCGGCGGCGAACCCAAGCGCCTGACCGACGCGGCGCTCAAGTACCTGCAGGGCCTGGACTTCCCCGGCAACGTGCGGCAACTGGAGAACCTTTGCCATTGGCTGACCGTGATGGCCCCCGGACAAAGCGTGGATGTTCCCGACCTGCCGGCCGAACTGCGCGACGAACCGCGCCGCGATTTGCCCGCCAACTGGAGTGCCGCTCTGGCGCGGGAAGCCGACCGCCTCTTGAGCGCAGCACCGGGCGAGGTGTTCGAGCAGCTCACGCGCCAGTTCGAGGCGACGCTGATCAGTCGCGCCCTGAACGCCACGGGGGGACGCCGCATCGATGCCGCCCAACTGCTGGGCATCGGTCGCAACACCATCACGCGCAAGATTCAGGAACTCGGCCTGGACGACGTCAAGAGCGACGCCCATCCAGACTGAAGCAACTCATTCGGGCTGCAATATTTTCTTCAGCAACGCCTTCACCACCGCGGGTTCGAACGGCTTGTCGCAGATGCCCGACACCCCGGCTTCCTCGACCGCGGCAAGCCGGCCCCGATCGGACTCGCTGGTGACCATCAGCACCGGCACCGAGTTCTGCCAGCTTTTCTGACGGATGTAATCGACCAGGGCCTTGCCGTCCATCTCGGGCATGTTGTAATCGGTGACCACCAGGTCGACCATGCTTTCGACCATCACCGCCACCGCCTCGATGCCGTTCTCCGCTTCGACGAAGTTCTTGATGCCGAGATTTTCCAGCACCCGGCGGATGAAACGGCGCGCGCTGAGGCTGTCATCCACCACCAGCACGCGCAAGCTTTCCAGATCGATACCGGCATTTTCGAGACTGGCGTCATCGTCGAGATAGTCCAGCGTGGCGCGCAAGGCCTTGCGCAATTGCGCTTCGGTGAACGGCTTGGGCAGGATGCCGCAGACGCCGCTCTGCCGCACCGGGTCGAGCACCTGCGGCCGCGTTTCGCTGGACACCAGGATGAAGGGTACGTGCTCGAAATCCGGGTCGCCGCGCATCTTCTGCACCAGCTCGGTTCCCGACATGTCGGGCAGATACAGCGCGCTGATCACCACGCTCGGCAGGTCTTCGCGCATGCGCGACAGAACCTCGGCAGCGGAAGCGTAGCGATGCACCTGCGCCACGCCCAACTGGCCGAGCAGGTTGGCGATGATGCGCCCCTGAATGGCCGATGGCTCGACCAGATAAACAACCAGCTCGGAAAATCCAGTTAGCACGATGGCGGCCAGCAGAACGGACGAGCTTCAAGTATAGTCAATCCGGCCCTTGCCAGAGTTCTGCCACGGGTTCGTCATCAGCGAGGACACTCTCATGCCCACCACCATTGCCGCTATTGCCGCCAAGCTGGGGGCCGCCGCGCGTCGCTTCGACATCGACGTCCTGCCCCGTTGCGACTCGACCAATGCCGTGCTGCTGAGCCGCGCCGAAAGCGGCGCCCCGTCCGGCACGGTGGTCATCGCCGAGGAACAGGCCGCCGGCCGCGGTCGGCGCGGACGCACCTGGTTCTCCAGCCCCGGCGACAGCCTGACATTTTCGCTGCTCTGGCGCTTTGCGCCGGGCACCGCTCCGGCCGGCCTGTCCCTGGCGGTTGGCGTCGCCGTCGCTGCCGCCCTGGAGAAAGTCGGCGCCGGCTCGCCTTGCGTACCGGGAACTCCGCTGCGCGGGCAGGTAACGGCGCTGAAATGGCCCAACGATGTCCTCAAGGACGGCCGCAAGCTCGGCGGCATACTGGTTGAACTGGTACCCGGCGCATCCCATGCCGCGGTCATAGGCGTCGGCATCAACCTGCGGCTGCCCGCCGCCATGCCCGAGGACGTGCGCGCCGCGTCGGTGGCCCTCTGCGCGACGAACGAAGATGTGAATGCGGACGACCTGTATGCCGCGCTGCTGCTCGAATTGCTGGCCGCACTGGAAACCTTCGCCGTCCACGGCTTTGCCGCGCTGCGTCCGCAATGGATGGCGCGCCATGCCTTGCAGGACGCAGCCGTCAGCCTTTTGTCCGATTTCGCTCCGGCCCGCGCAGGTATCTGTCGCGGCGTCGACAGCGACGGCGCGCTGCTGCTCGAAGTCGATGGACAGGTCGAGCGCATTCTCTCCGGCGAAGTCTCGCTGCGGCCGGCCTGAGATCCATGATCCTGTGCCTCGACGCCGGCAACACGCGGCTCAAGTGCGGCCTTTTCGACGGCGACGGCTGGCGCATGCAAGGCGTGCTGGACTACCGGGCGTTCGACGATCTGGCCGCCGAATTGTCGGAGAAGCCGGCGCGTATCGTGGCCTGCAACGTGGCCGGCGAAGCGGTGCGCCAGCGCATCGAGGCGCTGGCCGGGAGCCTGGATCTTCCGCTACGCTGGCTCGTCAGCTCGGCCGCTGCCTGCGGCGTGGTCAATGGCTATGACAAACCCGAGCAACTCGGCGCCGATCGCTGGGCGGCGCTGATCGGTGCGCGGGCGCTGCACACCGGGCCGAGCGTAGTGGTAATGGCCGGCACGGCAACCACCATCGACGCGCTCGAAGACGAGGGCCTGTTTCGCGGCGGCTTGATCCTGCCCGGCCTGAAATTGATGCGCGCCGCGCTGGCCCAGAATACCGCTGACCTGCCCCACGCGGCCGGTCGTTACCGGGCCCGGCCGACCAACACCGACGATGCCATCGTCAGCGGCGCAATCCACGCCACGCTGGGCGCCGTCGAGCGCATGCGCGCGACACTGGGCAGGGAAGCCCTGTGCCTGCTGTCAGGCGGCGCCGCTGCCGAGCTCGCGCCGCACCTCGGCCTGCCCTATCGCCTGGTCGACAACCTGGTGCTGGAGGGGCTGGCGCGATACAGCCAGGCTATCTAAGCAACTCCTGCGCAATGATCAGCTGCCGCACCTGCGTGGTGCCGGCACCGATCTCGATCAGCTTGCCGGCGCGGTAAAGGCAGTTCACCTCGGTCTCCCACATGAAGCCGTTGCCGCCGTGAATCTGCACGGCATGATCAAGCACCGTCTTCAGCATGTAGCCGGCATGCAGCACGACGGCGGCAGAGCGCTTGTGGATTTCGCCGCGACCGGCCTCGCCGGCGGCGGCGACTTCCTTCAGCAGCTGGTAGGAAAACGCGCGAACCGATTCGAGCGCCGCATACATGTCGGCCAGCATGCCCTGCACCAGCTGGAAGCCGGCGATCGGCTGGCCGAACTGCACCCGCGTCCGCGCGTAGTCGAGCGACAGGTCCAGCGCGCGCTGGGCGATGCCGATCACATGGCCGCTGAAGAACACGCGCTCGATGTCGAGTCCGCTCATCACCACCTTGACGCCCTGGTCCTGTTCGCCGATCAGGTTGGCCGCCGGGACGCGACAGTCGTCGAACAGCAGTTCGCCGGTCGGGCTGCCGCGCCAGCCCATTTTCTTCAGGCTTTGCGCCACCGAGAAGCCCGCCATGCCCTTTTCCACGACAAAGGCTGAAATGCCGTGCTGGCCGCGCTCCGGCGTGGTCTTGGCGTAGATCAGCAGCAGGTCGGCCACCGGGCCGTTGGTGATGAACATCTTGCGCCCGTTCAGCAGGTAGTGATCGCCGTCGCGGCGCGCCGTAGTTTTCATCGAACCCAGCGCGTCCGAGCCTGCACCCGGTTCGGTCAGGCCCAGGGCGCCGATGCCCGCGAGCATGCGCGGCAGAAAGCGCGCCTGCTGCTCGCTGCTGGCGTTCCTTACCAGGTTGTTCACGCAAAGATTCTCGCTGGCGCCCCAGCTCGCGCCGAGCATGTTGTTCCAGTAGGACAGCGCCTCGCCGATGAAAAACTGCGAGACCAGATCGAGCCCCGGCCCGCCCAGCGATTCGGGCACCGTGGTGCCGAGCAGTCCCACCTCGCCCATCTTGCGGTATTGGTCGTCGGGAAACCAGTCGTCGTCGTCCATGCGCCGCAACAGCGGATGATGGCGCTCCCGCGCATAGCGCCAGGCCATGTCGTAGATTTGCTGGTGCTGTTCGCCGAAGCCGAAGTTGCGCAGGTCGATCATGATTTCCCCTTGCCGGACCGCCAGTCTAGCCGATGAAACATGACTACTTGCTCGCGCCGGCTTCATGGTCGACAATGCCCTACCGTCCGGAGGAGTGTTCCATGCCTGCCCACTTTCTCGCCGCGCTGCCGAACTTTCTGGCCTATCTCGGAGCCGCCCTCGCGCTGCTCACCGTATTCATGGCGATCTACCTCTACGTCACGCCTTACGACGAGATCGCCCTGATCCGCAACAACAATACCGCAGCGGCGATCTCGCTGTCCGGCGCGGTGCTGGGCTTCGCCATGCCGATCGCAAATGTCATCGCCCACAGCGACACGCTGCTCGACCTGGCGGTATGGGGCGTCATCGCCGGCGTCGTGCAACTGCTGGCCTGGGGCGTGGCGCGCGTGGCGCTGCCGCAACTGCAGGAGGACATCGCCGCCGGACGCGCGGCGCCCGCCACCTTCGTCGCCGCACTCTCGATCACCGTCGGCCTGCTCAACGCCGCCTGCATGACCTATTGATATTCACCTAAGGAGACGCTCATGGCACTTATGGATTTCATCAAGAAACAGTTCATCGACATCATCCAATGGACCGAGGACGATGGCGACACCATGGCCTGGCGCTTTCCCATGGCCGAATTCGAAATCCAGCACGGCGCCAGCCTGACGGTGCGCGAATCGCAGATGGCGGTGTTCGTCAATGAAGGCCAGGTCGCCGACGTCTTCGGCCCCGGCATGTACAAGCTGACGACGCAGACGCTGCCGGTGCTGACCTACCTGAAGAACTGGGACAAGCTGTTCGAGTCGCCCTTCAAGTCCGACGTCTACTTCTTTTCCACGCGCCAGAAGATCGACCGCAAGTGGGGCACGCCGAACCCGGTCACCATCCGCGACAAGGATTTCGGCATGGTGCGGCTGCGCGCCTTCGGCATCTACGCCTTCCACCTGAGCGACCCGAAAGCCTTCCACACCACGCTTTCCGGCACCATGGAACGCTACGGCTCGGAAGATCTCGAAGGCCAGTTGCGCAACACCATCGTCGGCCATATCTCGGACATCTTCGGCGAATCCGGCGTGCCCTTCATCGACATGGCCGGCAACCAGGAGGAATTCGGCAAGGCCCTCAAGGCCAAGCTCGATCCGATGTTCCAACAGTACGGCCTGGCCCTCGACAGCCTCAACGTGCAGAACATCTCCCTGTCCGAGGAACTGCAAGCCATGCTCGACAAGCGCATCGGCGTGAACATGATGGGCGGCATGCAGGCCTACACCCAGTTCCAGGTCGCCGAGGCGATTCCACTGGCGGCGCAGAACGAGGGCGGCCTGGCGGGACTCGGCGCCGGCGTCGGCGTCGGCTTCGGCGTCGGCCAGCAGGTTGCGGCATCGATGGGCCAGGCTTTGAACCCGGCCGCTGCGCCCAATGCCGCCGTAGCGCCAGCGCCGACTCCTGCGCCTGCCGCCGTTTCGGCGGACGAGATCGTCGCCACCATAGAAAAACTGCACGGCCTGGTCGGCAAGGGCATGCTGTCGCAAGCGGAATTCGATGCGAAAAAGGCGGAACTGCTGAAAAAACTCGGCTGACGCCCTTCCCACAGGAATCGGGCCATG
>Ga0156014_1131_pt1 | contig 39520 bp, 40 predicted proteins | sample RifCSPlowO2_02_FD_107668 | JGI IMG/M metagenome (GOLD analysis project Ga0156014, IMG submission 107668) | Rhodocyclales bacterium RIFCSPLOWO2_02_FULL_63_24 | reverse complement strand
TCGAGGATGTCTTCGAGACGTTTGCCTTGCTGGGTGGCGAGGCGCTCCAGACCGCGCCGCGCCTCTTGACCGAGCAGGTTGCGCAAGTTGTTGTCATCGACCGCATCACCAAGTGCGAGGCAATAGTGCCCCAAGGGTTGGCCCTCCGCGTCGCGGCGTCGCAGCAGGAATTTGGCTTTTTCGGTAAGTTGCTGCGGCGAATAGAAGCCGCGCAGGAAGCCCGTAAGCCAGCGTAGCCGAGTGCGTTGGCGGCGCGGACCGTGTCGCATCAGGTACCAGATGTTGAAAAAGCGCTCGCCCAACTGGAAGGCGCTACGCGCCGAAGTCGAGATGCTGGCTTTTTCGACAATGCCGTTGCGGCTGAGGCGGTCGAGCTGGGTCGACACGGCCGAGGTTTCCACGCCGGTGATGTCGGCCAATTCTGCTGCCGTGACGGGATTCCAGTTGAGCGCGACTGCATCCAGCACGACACGGGCCTGGGGAGCCAAGTCTTCCACCCGCGCCTTGTAGAGCACGGTAACCTCGTCCAGCAGACGTTCGAGGTCGTGCATGACCTCGTCGTCGGCATCGCGCTCCATGAGCAGGTAAAGCAAGGTGAGGGTGCGCAGATTGCCGCCTGTGAGGTCATGCAGAGTGCGAATGCGGCCGGGGTCGGTGTTGAGGATGTGGAGCACTTTACGTCCACTGTCGCCGCGAGCTTCGGCCAAGCGGCGCAAACACGCGAGCAGTTCGTCCTGGCTCAAGCGTTCCAGTACCGTAACCTGGAAGAAATCGTAGAAGGCGCCCTTGGGGTCAACGGTGGCTTCCAGATACGCGGTCGCGGCACCGATGACGACGATGCCGCCGGCCTCCTGGAGGATGCGCCGCAGGGCCCAATGCTGCTTGCTCAAGCCTTCGAGAATCAGGTCGATGTTGTCGATCAGCAGCAGAACCCGCTTGCCTTCGCGTTTGCCCCAGGCCTTGAGGGCGGCGAGAGCCTCGTCGCCCTCGTCTTCGGCGGCCGGGCCGCGTCTGGCACGGTTCAGGCTGGCGACCTGTCGATCGAGTTCGACTGCCTTGTCGTGTTGTTCGCTGCGCTCGAAGTGATCGCCCAGCGCGTCGAGGCAATTGCACCAGAACGTATGCAGGTTATGGACGTTGTATTGCTCTTCGCGGAAAGTCAGCGGCAGCAACATTTGCGACAACGCCGCATCGCCGCGAATGCCGAGGGCGATGCGGCGTAGCAAGCTGGTCTTTCCCATGCCGCGCTGGCCGAGGATCAGCCGATGCTTGGCCAGGCTGCGTGGCGTGATGTCGTGCAGACGTTTGACGATGTCGTCGGCGATTTCGCGGCGGGCAACGAAGCCAGCAAGAAAGTCTTCATCCTTAAGGATGGCCGGGTTATAGATCGCGAGTTGCAGCAAGTCGCTCATGTCGGTCGCCTCAAGCGACGACGTAGCGCAGCCACCAATCGCGCAGCAGACCCATGCGGAATCGGTGGCAGTTATCGGCATGGTCGCAGGCGACCAGGTAGCCATCGGCTTCGAGGGTGTCGAGGTAGGCGCGCAGTTGGCCGACGCCGACGGACTCGCCGCGATTGAGTTCGCCCAACAGAGTGTCGTGACTGGCGTAGCCTTGTGGGCTGCGCGCAATCGTAGCGAGTAACGAGAACAAATGGGTTTGTTCCGGGTCGGGGAAGTTACGGTCCAGATGTTCGCGCCAGGTTGACCAATAGGTACGTTTATCCAGGCCCAACATCGCTTCCACGGCGTTGTCGGCGTCCGCGGCTTCGATGATCTGGCCGCTGGCGGCTTGCTGGCTCGCCTCCTCTGCGATTTTTTCAAGATAGTAAGGCGAGAGCCATCCCAAACGCGCGATGATGTGCTGGGCGGCCGCAGGATCCATGTGGCGGCCGTTTGCGATGGCGATATGGTTCAAAAATCGTGTAGCGGTATCTGCGTCGAAGGGCTTGAGCGGATAGGGCTCAAAGTCGTTCAGCGCGCCTTCCAGACTGTTACGACGAGCAACGGTATCCATGCCGATGGAGCCGGTGAAGAGCCAGCGCACATTGGGGTAGGCCTGACGGAACTGGCGCAGGGTGTAGAGGAAGTCATGCACGCGCTGCATGCCGTGTGTTTCGAGCAGGGCGAGAGCGAAGATCGGAATTTCGTCCAGCAGCACCAGCCAGGGCTTGCCTTCCTTGTCGTTGTTGAGGTGCGAGAGCAGATGACGCGCAAACTCGCGCCAGTCGGTATGCAACAGCAACTGACGCCAGTCACCGCCCGCGGCGTCCGATCCCTTCAACGTTTGACGCAATCTTTCGGTAAAAGTGGCCAAAACGCTGGCGCCAAAGCCGATCTCTTCCTGGATGACGGCGCACATCTGCTGGAAGAAGGCCTTTTCCTCGCGGAAGCCTTGCACGTCAAGAACGATTGCGCGGTAGCCCTTGGCCTCGCTTTCGTCCCGTAGCCGATTCAGCAGCACGGTCTTGCCGATGCGGCGGGGCGCCAGCATCAGGACATTCCGGCCCTTGGCAAAATGCGCCCAGAGCCGGGCGCTGTCGGTGTCGCGGTCGAAGCAGGTCATGAGCGGCCTCTCTCTATCAGCGGTAGCATGACCATAACTGTATCACAACAAAATAGTTGTACAACAGTATTGTTGTTGCATTCCCCAGGATGCTTCGGCGATCATCCCCAGTGCCACCTCTGCGGGACTGGGGATGCTACTGCTACAACTACTTGTGCGCCCCGATCTTTTCGCGCCAGCCGGGGAACAGCTTGTCGGCATCCTTGGGGAAGGATTCGAAGGCGCGGGCGAATTCCTTGTGCTCCCGGGCGTACTGGATCGGGTCGGCGCCGGATTTCCAGCACTCGTAGGCCTGGCGCAGCGACTTGGCGCCGGCGGCCGGGCTGTCGATGTGGCCGTAGGAACCGCCGCCGGCCGTGTTGATCACGTTGCCGTGGCCGAGGTTCTCGAAGAAGCCGGGCAGGCGCAGCGCGTTCATACCGCCGGAGATGATCGGCGTGGTGGCCTTGATGCCGTCCCATTTCTGGAAATAGACCGGGCCCTGGCACTCGTCGCGTTCGATCATGTAGGCGATGACCTTGTCGTCGCCTTCGCCTTCCATCTTGCCGTAGCCCATGGTGCCGACGTGGATGCCGGAGGCGCCCTGCAGACGGCTCATCTTGGCCAGCACGAAGGCCGTGTAGCCGCGCTTGGCGGAGGGCGAGGTGACCATGCCGTGGCCGGCGCGGTGATAGTGCAGGAACTGGGCCGGGTACTGGCGCCGGGCGGTGGTGACCATGCCGGGACCGCCGACGAAACCGTCGACCAGGAAGGCCAGCTTGTTGGCGTCGGTGCCGAAGGTTTCCAGGGCGAAATCGGCGCGGGCACACATTTCGTAGTGGTCGTCGGCGGTGATGTTCATCGAGAACAGCTTGGCCTCGCCGGTCTCGTCCATGGCGCGCTTCATCGCGTCATAGACCAGCGGCAGCGTCTTCTTGATCGGGGCGAAGACCTGATTGCCTTGCGGCTCGTCGTTCTTGATGAAATCGCCGCCGAGCCAGAACTGGTAGGCCGCCGCCGCGAAGGGTTCGGGACGCAGGCCGAGCTTGGGCTTGATGATGGTGCCAGCGATGTAGCCGCCATCCTTGACCGGACGGCCGAGGATGCGCCACATCTCTTCGATGTTGGTGGCCGGACCGTCGAACTGGCGCACGACTTCGGGCGGCATGTAGAAGTCGATCATCTTGGCGTGGGCGATGTCGCCCATGCCCTGGTTGTTGCCGATCACCAGCGTCAGGAAGGAGACCAGCATGAAGCGGCCGTCGATCACGTTGCGGTCGAACAGTTCGAGCGGATAGGCGATCCGCATGTCCTCGGTGGCTTCGTCGATGTAATACACCAGGGCGTCCACGCCCTTGGTGAAGTCGTCGGTGGTGGACACTTCGACGTTGGTGCCGGTGGAGGACTCGGCGGCGAAGTGGGCGGCGCCTTCAAGATAGCCGGTGCCATCCTTGGGCTTCATCTTGTAGGCGACCAGAATGTGCTTGCCGCCCTTGATCAGGTCCTCTTCCTTGAGGCTCAAGTCGGCGTAGCGGGCTGATTGATCCATGCGTTTCTCCTCGATTCCAGCGTGATGAAGGTTATTCGTCGATGTTGTGGCGGTGACGCGTATTGCGGTGTTCGATTGCGGTATGGGGAGGAATGTTAGTGATCGCGGTCCATAAAGGCCAGTCACATTTTTTTATCATGATCATCATGTTTACCTGATGCTGTGGCGATGCCAGGTTCGCAGCAGATCGACATCGACGAAGCGCTTGCCGTGCATGTCGCCACGGCGCACCTGGCAGGGACGCCCCGCTTCGCCGAGGTCGGAGAGCACCGCCAGCGCGCCGCTGAAGTCATGATCGCGAGTGTATTCGCTCTCGGTCACCAGTGTCGGCAGCCCGGCGGCCAGACTGGCCTTGAGCCCGTTGGCGGAGTCCTCGATGGCGAGGCAGGCGGCGGGCGGCAGGTCCAGTTCGCGCAGCACCCAGTCGTAGATGTCCGGGGCCGGCTTCTTGTGCGTCACCGTGTCGCCGGCGCCGACTGTTTCGAACAGCGCCAGCAACTCGGCCGGCAACAGCGCGGCGACGTTCTCCGGCGTGGTGGTGGTGGCGATGGCCAGGCGCAATCCCGCGCCCTGCGCCTCGCGCAGCAGGCGCGCCACGCCCGACTGCAGGGGAATGCCGCCGGCCGCCAGCAGCGCCAGGTAATGCCGCGTCTTGGTGGCGTGCAGGGCCTTGATGCACGCATCGAGATCGGGCTGCTGCAGGAAGTTGCGGTCGTGGCGCTCGGCGTAGAAACGCATCCGCTCCTTGCCGCCGGTGACCGCCAGCAGTTCGCCGTAGAGTTGCTCGTCCCAGTGCCAGGCCAGGCCCGCCTCGGCGAAGGCGGCGTTGAAGGCAATGCGGTGGCCGTCGCGCTCGGTGTCGGCCAACGTGCCATCGACGTCAAAGATCAGGGCTTCGAGCATGGCGGGCAGCATAGCGCCGGGCCACCCATAAGCGATAGTCATGTTTTCTTATGGCAGTGATAAGATCGTTCAAATTCCGTAGCCCATTTGCAACCGGTCCGCGAAGCCAATCCGCCATGAAAAACGTCACCCTGCGCCAACTGAAGATATTCGAGGCGGTGGCCCGCCACCTGTCCTTCTCGCGCGCCGCCGAAGAGCTGCACCTGACCCAGCCCGCGGTGTCAATGCAGGTGCAGGCGCTGGAGGAACAGGCCGGGCTGCCGCTGACCGAGCAGGCCGGCAAGAAAGTCCGGCTGACCGCCGCCGGCGAGGAAGTGGCGCGCCAGGCGCGGCGCATTGCCGAGCAACTGCGCGAAGCCAGCGAAGCGCTGGCCGCCTTGAAGGGCGTCGAAGCCGGACGCCTGAAGATCGGCGTGGTCAGCACCGCCAAGTATTTTGCGCCGTCGCTGCTGGCCGAATTCCGCCGCCGGCATCCCGGCGTCGAGCTTGAACTGACGGTCAGCAACCGCGGCACCGTGGTGCGCCAACTGGCCGAAAACGGCATCGACCTGGCCATCATGGGCACGCCGCCGAACGAGTTCGAAACCGTGGCCAAGATTTTTGCCGAACATCCGCTGGTGTTCATCGCCGCACCGGACCACCCGCTGGCGAACAAGCGGCGCATCGACCCGCAGCAACTGGCAAAAGAGACCCTCCTGATCCGCGAACCCGGCTCGGGCACGCGCGGCGCGCTGGAACGCTACCTCGCCGAACATCATGTCACGGCCGGCGCCACCATGGAACTGGGCAGCAACGAGACCATCAAGCAGGCGGTGATGGCCGGCCTCGGGCTGTCCTTCATTTCGGAGCACACGATCGGACTGGAGCGCGCGGTCGGCCGTCTGGTCAAGCTCAACATCAACGGCACGCCGGTGAAGCGCCAGTGGCGCCTGGTCTATCGCACCGACAAACGGCTGATGCCGGCCGCCATGGCCTTCATCGAATTCATGGACAGTGAAGGTTCGCGGCTGATCGAGGCCCAGGTGAGCACGTAAGCAAGCGAATGCGCGGACAAGCGAGCGCGGCCTGGGCGTGGCTAGCGGGCGGCCTTCAGCGGCCGCCAGATGGCGACCATGACCCCCAGCTCGGTGAGAAAGCTCTTGGCATGGCGCTGCTCGTCCAGCACCAGGCGTCGGCTGCCGCCGGGCACCGCCGCCAGCACCAGGTCGGTCGCCTGCTCCTCGCTAATCGGCGCACCGCCCTCGGCATGCCAGGTCTTGATATGGCCGCAGGCGTCGTGGTCGACCAACAGCGCCTTGTCGGTTGCGGCGTCGAGCAGTTCAATCACTACGCCCTGTGCCGTGCTGCGCGCACGCGCCGCGCCCAGTGCGGTCGCCACCGGTGCGCTGCCTTGCGGCTCGGCCAGCGAATAGAGCAGCATCACCTCGTCGTCGTCGAGCACCGAGGGGCCTTCGCCATGCCAGATCCGGTAGGTGCCGCCCGCTTGCAACTGGATCAGCAGGTTGGTGCTCTCTGCCAGCGCGGCCAGCGGCAGGAGGGCAAGCAGCACTACCGCCAGAATGCCGGAGCGGACGCGGATCATGCCGACCGCCATTTGATCGAGCAGCCGATGGACGGAATCTGCCGGCCCGGGCCCCGGCCGGTGGCCGCGACCTGCTGCATCGCCTCGAACAGATCGCGGCGCACGCCTTCGGGCGCGGTTTCCTTGCGCGATTCGTCGAGCCGGCCGCGATACTGGAGTTCCAGGCTGGCGTTGTAACCGAAGAAATCCGGCGTGCATACGGCGCCGTAGGCCTTGGCCACCTCCTGCGACGAGTCCAGCACATAGGGGAAGGGGAACGCCAGCTCGCGGGCGATCCGCTCCATGTTCGGCCACGAGTCCTCGGCATACTCGGCCGGATCGTTGCTCATGATGGCGATGCTGCCGATGCCCAGCGTGGCGAGCTCCTGCGTGTCGCGCAGGATGCGGTGGATCACGGCCTTGACGTAAGGACAGTGATTGCAGATGAACATCACCAGCAGGCCTTGCGGGCCTCGCGCGCTGGCCAGGTTGTGGCGCTTGCCGTCGACCCCCGGCAGGTCGAAATCGATGGCGGGGCGGCCGAAGTCGCAGACAGGCGGGGAAAGACTGACCATGCGCTAACTCCCAAATTTGGCGATAATGAAAACATGATACCCAGATTCTTCTGCCCCTTCCCGCTGCATCCCGGCGCCACCGTCGAATTGGCCGCCGAGGCCGCGCACCACGCACTGAAAGTTCTGCGAGTCGGCGCTGGCGAGACGGCGATCCTGTTCGATGGACGCGGCGGCCAGTGGCGGGCCACGCTCAACCCGGCGGGAAAGGCCTTGCGCGCGACACTGGACGAGTTCGCCGACATCGATTGCGAGCCACCGCTGGCCCTGACGCTGGTGCAGGCGCTGCCGGCCAGCGACAAGATGGATTTCGTGGTGCAAAAGGCCGTCGAACTGGGGGTCAGGCGCATCCAGCCGGTGGCGGCGAAACGCAGCTTGATCCGGCTTGCGGGAGAGCGCGCCGAGCGCCGCGTCGAACATTGGCGCAACATTGCCATCGCCGCCTGCGAACAATGCGGGCGTAATCGGGTGCCGGCGGTGGCGCCAATTCTTGATCTGCCGCAATATCTGGGCTTGGCAGCGCAGGAGAATGGGCTAGGCTTCGTCTGTGCGCCCGGGGCTTCGGGGTCTTTGCGCGACCTGAAGGTGCCGACGGTGCCGATCAGCTTGCTGATCGGCCCGGAAGGGGGGTTCGAGGAAGGTGAATTGTTGGCGGTGCGGGCTGCCGGCTTCCATGCCATCGGGCTGGGGCCGCGTGTGTTGCGTACTGAAACTGCCGGGCTCGGCGCCCTGGCGGCAATGATGGCACTTTGGGGAGATTGGTAATGTTCGAATCTGCGGAAATCGGTCACAAGCTCGACAAGGAATCCTACAAGAAGGAAGTCCCGGCCCTGCGTGCGGCATTGCAGGATGCCCAGTACGACCTCAAGGAAAACGGCAAGATCCCGGTGATCGTATTGGTCAGCGGTCAGGATGGCGCCGGCAAGGGCGAAACCATCAACATCCTCTACGAGTGGATGGACCCGCGCTTCATTTCGACCCTGGCGTTTTCGGCGCCGAGCGACGAAGAACGGGCGCGGCCGTTCATGTGGCGTTATTGGCGCGCGCTGCCGCCCAAGGGCCGCATCGGCGTATTCGCCGGTTCCTGGTATTCGAGCCCGATCCACGACCGCCTCGACGGCAACATGACCAAGGCCGACATGGATGCGCGCATCGACCAGATCAACCGCTTCGAGGCCATGCTGGTCAATGAAGGCGCGCTGGTGCTGAAGTTCTGGTTCCACCTGACCAAGGACGGCCAGAAGCGTCGCCTGAAGGCGCTGGAGAAAGACCCGAAGACCGCCTGGCGCGTCACCAAGTGGAACTGGGAACGGCTGAAGACCTACGAAAAGCTGCAGGACGTGGTCGGCCACGTGCTGCGCATGACCAACACGCCCTGGGCGCCGTGGACCATCATCGAGGGCGAGGATGATCGCTATCGCTCGCTGACCACCGGCAAGATCCTGCTCGAGGCCATCCGCCAGCGCCTGGCCAATGCCGACAAGCAGACCACGCCGGTAGCGCCGCCGATGCGGGTGAATGTCGACGGCCGCAACGTGCTGTCGGAACTCAACCTCAAGCACGCGCTGAGCGAGAAGGACTACGAAGCACAGTTGGCGAAATGGCAGGGCAAGCTGTCCGAACTGGTGCGCGATCCGCGCTTCAAGGGGCGCTCGGTGGTGTGCGCCTTCGAAGGTGCGGATGCTGCCGGCAAGGGTGGCGCCATCCGCCGCATCGCCGCCTCGATGGATGCGCGCGACTACCAGATCGTGCCGGTCGCCGCGCCGACCGAGGAAGAGCGCGCCCAGCCCTACCTGTGGCGTTTCTGGCGGCACATTCCACGCAATGGCCGGGTGGCCATCTTCGACCGCACCTGGTACGGCCGCGTACTGGTCGAGCGCGTCGAGGGTTTCTGTGCCGAAGCTGACTGGTTGCGCGCCTATACCGAAATCAACGATTTCGAGCACGACCTCGCCGAGGCCGGCGTCATCGTCGTCAAGTTCTGGCTGCAGATCAGCCAGGAGGAGCAGTTGAAGCGCTTCAAGGAACGCGAGAAGATCGAGTTCAAGCGCTTCAAGATCACCGAGGAAGACTGGCGCAATCGCGAAAAGTGGGATGCCTACCAGGAGGCCATCTGCGACATGGTCGACCGCACCAGCACCGGCGTAGCGCCGTGGACCCTGGTCGAGGCCAATGACAAGGGCTACGCGCGGGTGAAGATTCTGCGCACGATCTGCGAGCGGCTGGAGGCCGAACTGGAAGGCAAGCCGGTACCGCTGTCGAAACCCGAGAAACCGCCCAAGGCCGACAAGGAGAAAAAAGCCGGCAAGGGAAACAAGGCGGACAAGGAAAAGAAGGCCGACAAGCAGCCGCCGGCGCCGGTCAAGATCGCGCCTCCCGCATTGAAACCGGTACGGCCCAAGGCGCCGCCCGCGGCCAAGACAGCCAAAGCGAAGAAAGGCAAGCCCACGACATGACGCTGGAAACCCGCGGCAGCCAGCCGGACACTGACGCCCGCCTGGTCGCCTGGGTGCGTCAGGCCGCGCCCTACATCCATGCCTTTCGCGGCCGCACTTTCGTCATCGCCTTCGGCGGCGAGGTGCTTGAAGCCGGTGCCGCGCAGGCCCTGATTCATGACATCGCCCTGCTCGACAGCATGGGCATAAGACTGGTGCTGGTGCACGGCGCACGGCCGCAGATAGACGCGGAAATGCACGCACGCGGCCTCACGCCGAAATTTCACAAAGGCTTGCGCGTCACCGACGCCGAGGCGCTGGAATGCGTCAAGCGCGCCATGGGCGTAACCCGCATCGAAATCGAAGCACTGCTCTCGCAGGGATTGCCCAACACGCCGATGGCCGGCGCCTTCCTGCGTGTGACCGGCGGCAACTTCATCACGGCACGCCCGGTCGGCGTGGTGGACGGCATCGACTTCCAATACACCGGTGCGATCCGCAAGGTGATCGCCGAGGAAATCCAGGCCGACCTGGCGCAGGAGAACGTGGTGCTGATCACGCCGATCGGCGCCTCCCCCACCGGCGAGATATTCAACCTGGCCTGGGAGGAAGCCGCCGAAGCAGTGGCGGTGGCGGTCCGGGCGGACAAGCTGATTTATCTGTGCGATGCGCCGGGACTGGCCAACGCCAAAGGCGCATTGATCGACGCCCTCACCGCGGACGAAGCGCAGAAACTTGCCGGCAAGCACTTGACGGCGCAGGCGCCGGAAGTCGCCCGGGTCCTGCCCAGCGCCATTCGCGCCTGCCGTGCCGGCGTCGGTCGCGTGCATTTCCTCGACCGCCAGGCCGACGGCGCGATGCTCATGGAGTTCTTCACCCGCGACGGCGTCGGCACCGTGATGACCAGCGCTCCGCTGGCGCGTCTGCGCGATGCGAGCATCGACGACGTCGGCGCGATTCTCGGCCTGATCGAGCCGCTGGAAGCCGACGGCACCCTGGTCAAACGCGGGCGCGAACGGCTGGAAATGGAAATTACCCGTTTTTCGGTGGTGGAACACGACGGCGTGATCGTCGGCTGCGCGGCGCTCTACCCGTTCTCGACCGAAAAATCGGCGGAACTGGCCTGCCTTGCCGTGATGCCGGATTTTCGCCGCGGCGGTTATGGCGACCAGTTGCGCAGCCACATCGAAGCCCGCGCCAGGAAGATGAAACTGAAGCGCCTGTTCGTGCTGACCACCCGCACCGCTCACTGGTTCATCGAACGCGGCTTCGTCGAGGCCGGCGTCGACGCGCTGCCGGAAGCCCGACGCGAACTCTACAACTTGCAGCGCCGCTCGAAAGTACTGGTGAAGTCGCTCTAGAGGTAAACTGGGCGCACCCCAACATTCACTGCGAAAGGAAAACCGTGGCACGCATGGTCAATTGCATCAAGCTCGGGCGCGAGGCGGAAGGTCTCGACCTGCCTCCCATGCCGGGCGAACTGGGCAGGAAATTGTATGAAAACGTCTCGAAGGAAGCCTGGCAGCAATGGATCAAGCTGCAGACGATGATCATCAACGAGAACCGCCTGAGCCTGGCCGACGCACAGCACCGGAAATACCTGGCCGAACAGGTGCAGAAGCATTTCTTCGGCGACGGCGCGGACCAGGTCGGCGGCTACGTTCCCCAGCGCTGACGGCAGTGGATGGGAAAGGCGTTCGCGGCTAGCGCGCGACTTCCTTTTCCATCGCCTCCAGGCCGATGTGGCGCACGTCGCGCCCCTTGACCAGATAGACGACGTATTCGGAAATATTCTTTGCGTGGTCGCCGATGCGCTCGATGGAACGGGCGACGAAAAGGAGATCGAGCGAACTTGAAATGGTGCGCGGATCTTCCATCATGAAGGTGATGAGTTGGCGCATCGCGGCCTTGAAGCCGGCATCCACCTCCCGATCTTGACGCACCACCTCGGCCGACGCGTTTGCGTCGAGGCGGGCAAAGGCATCGAGGGCTCTGCGCAGCATCGAGACGGCGATCTCCGCCGGCTGGCGCAAGTCCACCCGCGGCAACACGCGGGTGTCTCCGCCGTGAATGGCGCGCGCCATCTTGGCGATCTTCTTCGCTTCGTCGCCGATGCGCTCCAGGTCGGTGATGATCTTCACCACGGTCATGATCATGCGCAGATCGACCGCCGCCGGCTGGCGCCGGGCGATGACGTGGGTGCAGGCCTCATCGAGCTCGACTTCGTGCCGATTGACCTGGCGGTCGGTCGCAATCACTTGTTCGATCAAGGCCATGTCGCCGGATTCCAGCCCTTGCATGGCGCGGATCAGTTGCTGCTCGACCAGCCCGCCCATCGCCAGCACGCGCGTGCGCAAGCCCTCAAGATCGACGTCGAATTGCTTGGAGATATGTTCCTGGTTCATGCCGCAACCTCTGTTTGCAATGCCAACACTAGACTATAGCCAAGGCATGTGAAGGAATTGTTTCAACTCGCCGGGTTGGCGTGCATGGTCTGCACGCCATCGGCCGTGGCCAGCAGCAGCACATCCGCACCCCGCTGCGCAAACAAGCCGTTGGTGACCACCCCGACGATCTGGTTGATGCGCTCCTCGAAGCCTCCCGGATCGGTGATCGACAGGCCATGCACGTCCAGAATCAGGTTGCCGTTGTCGGTAACCAAACCTTCCCGCAGTTTCGGCTTGCCGCCCAGCTTGGTCAGTTCCCGGCTGACATAGGCACACGCCATGGGAATCACCTCCACCGGCAGCGGATACCCGCCCAGCGTCTGCACCCGTTTGGATGCGTCGCAGATGCAGACAAAGGTGTCGGCCACTGCCGCCACGATTTTCTCGCGGGTCAGCGCACCGCCGCCGCCCTTGACCATCGCCATGCTGCCGTCGATCTCGTCGGCGCCATCGACGTAGATGCCCATGGCATCGACATCGTTGAGATCGAGCACGCGTATGCCGTGACCGGCAAGCCGCTTGGCGGTGGCTTCCGAACTCGCCACGGTGCCGCCGAGACGATCCTTGATGCCGGCAATCTGGTCGATGAAATAATTTGCCGTCGAGCCGGTGCCGACTCCCAGTATGGCGCCGACCGGCAGCCGGTCAGCCACATAATCGCGCGCCGCGCGGGCGACGGCTTGCTTCAGTTCGTCCTGAGTCATGTATTCGCTCCGTTGGTTACGGAGCGAATTTTACCTCTTGCGCAGCGGCGGCAGATCGGTGCACGAACCGTGGGCCACCTCGGCGGCCATGCCAATGGTCTCGCCCAGGGTCGGATGCGGATGGATGGTCTTGCCGATATCGACCGCATCGGCGCCCATTTCGATGGCCAGCGCCACCTCGCCGATCATGTCGCCGGCGTTGGGGCCAACGATGCCGCCGCCGATCACGCGGTGAGTTTCCTCGTCGAACACCAGTTTGGTGAAGCCATACTCGGCGCCGTTGGCAATCGCCCGGCCGGATGCCGCCCAGGGGAACTTCGCGGCACTGACCTTGCGCCCGGCCCGCTTCGCCTCGTCTTCGCCGACACCGACCCAGGCCACTTCGGGATGGGTGTAGGCGACACCGGGAATCACCGTCGCGTCGAAATGCGCCTTCTGCCCCGCGGCGGCTTCGGCGGCAACGTGCGCCTCATGCACCGCCTTGTGCGCCAGCATCGGCTGGCCGACGATATCGCCGATGGCGAAGATGTGCGGCACATCGGTGCGCATCTGCGAATCGACCGGGATGAAGCCGCGCTCGGTCACGGTCACGCCGGCTTTCTCGGCGCCTATCTTCTTGCCGTTGGGCGCGCGTCCTGCCGACTGCAGGATCATGTCGTAGCGCTGCGCGTCGGCCGGCGCCTGCTCGCCCTCGAACTTGACCCAAAGGCCGTCGGGCTTGGCATCCACCGCCACGGTTTTGGTCTTCAACATGACCTTGTCGAAGCGCTTGGCATTCTGCTTTTCCCAGACCTTGACCAGGTCGCGGTCCGGCCCCTGCATCAGGCCGTCGAGCATTTCGACCACGTCGACCTTGGCGCCCAGCGTCGAATACACGGTCGCCATTTCGAGGCCGATGATGCCGCCGCCGATGACCAGCATTCGCTGCGGCAGCTTTCCGTCAACGGCGCGCAGCTCCAGCGCGCCGGTCGAATCCACGATGCGCGGATCCTTGGGGATAAAGGGCAGATGCACGGCTGCGCTGCCGGCAGCGATGATGCACTTCTGGAAGCGGATCACCTGCTTCGCCCCGCTCTTGTCCTGAGCGCTGCCGGTGGTTTCCTCGACTTCCAGGTGGTTGGCATCGAGGAAATGGCCGTAGCCGCGCACGGTCTCGACCTTGCGCGCCTTGGCCATGCCGGTCAGGCCGCCGGTCAGCTTGGCGACCACCTTGTCCTTATGCGCGCGCAGCTTGTCGATGTCGACCTTGGGTGCGGCGAAACTGACGCCCAGATCTGTGGCATGCGCCGCCTCCTCCATCACCGCGGCGACATGCAGCAGCGCCTTGGAAGGAATGCAGCCGACGTTGAGGCAGACCCCGCCCAACGTCGCGTAGCGCTCGACGATGATCGTCTTCATGCCGAGATCGGCGGCGCGGAAGGCAGCAGAATAGCCGCCGGGGCCGGCGCCGAGCACCAACATTTCGCATTCGAGGTCGACCTTGCCGGCGAATTTGCCCAACGCAGCTCCGGCGACGGCAACGGCCGAAGGAACAGTCGCGGGCGCTGCTGCCACCGGTGCCGATGCGGCGACCCCCGCCGCCGTGCTACCAGCGCCGACTCCTGCCGCGGACTTTGTCTCCATACTCGATATCTGCGCCACCAGCGTTCCTTCGGCAACCTTGTCGCCGACCTTGGCCATCACCTCGATCACCACACCCGAAACCGGCGAGGGCACGTCCATGGTCGCCTTGTCGGATTCGAGGGTGATCAGCGAATCCTCGGCCTTGACCGTGTCGCCGACCTTGACCAGGACTTCGATGACCGGCACATCCTTGAAGTCACCGATGTCGGGTACTTTCACAGCAACGAGGTCACTCATTTGGCTTCCCTTCCAGTTTGATCTCATGGACCACGATCGGCGGCCCCGACGAGGTATCGAATTCAATTCCGGCGGCCACCCCGGCTTCGGCAATGCGCGCCGCCGACATATCGGTGTCATAGAGCGCGTGCATCGCGCCCAAGGCGAAATTGCGGCCGGAACCAGCGGCCCAGACGCGGTCGAATTCGAACACCTCGCGATACGAATAGACGCCGTAGATGCCGGAACTGTTGGCGATCAGCGCGGTGATCTGCGAGCTCTCGTAGGGATCGTCCTCGTCCTCCTTGGGATTGAGGTAGGCATGCTCCTTGAGAATCGGGTGCAGCCGACGGAAGGTTTCATACACTTCCATGCGCGAACCGAGCCGCACCTCCTCCAGCTTGGAAAACGCCGAGAGCAGCACCAGATGGTGCGCCGACGAGCCGCAAATGCCGATCCACGAGCCGGCAATGGAAAGGATCTTGTCGTGCTCGCCCTTGTAGCTGCGCGCCAGGCGGGTGTCGCCGAAGGTGGTGAGGCCGTCGGCGGCGATCGCCACTTCGTCCCCCTTCTTGACTACGGTGAGCGTGGTCACAACATGCTTCTCCGCATGTCGGCCAGCAGCGCCGCGACATAGACGTTGAAGCGGGTCGCCAGGGCGCCGTCGATGACGCGATGATCCGCGGTGAGCGACAGCGGCAGGGTCAGGCGCGGCATGAATTGCTTGCCGTCCCAGACCGGCTTCATGGCCGACTTGCTGACGCCGAGAATCGCCACTTCGGGCGCGTTCACGATCGGCGCGAAGTAGGTGCCGCCGATGCCGCCGACGCTGGAAATGGTGAAGCAGGCGCCCTGCATGTCGGCCGGCTTGAGCTTGCCTTCGCGCGCCTGCTTGGCCAGTTCGCCGGTTTCCCGGGCCAGTTCGAAGACGCCCTTGGCGTCGGCATTCTTGATCACTGGAACGACGAGGCCGTTCGGCGTGTCGGCGGCGAAGCCGATGTTGAAATACTTCTTCAGCACCAGATTGTCGCCGTCGATCGAGGCATTGAACTCGGGGTACTTCTGCATCGCCTTGACACAGGCCTTGATCAGGAAGGCAAGCATGGTCAGCTTAGTGTTACCCGAACCCGCCGACTTGTCGCCCGACTTCTCGTTCTCCTTGTTGATCTGCACACGGAAGGCTTCGAGCTCGGTGATGTCGGCGTCTTCGTGATAGGTGACGGCCGGGATCATGGCCCAGTTGCGCGACAGGTTGGCCCCGGAAATCTTCTTGATGCGCGACAGCGGCTGCACCTCGATCGCACCGAATTTCGAAAAATCGATCTTCGGCCAGGGCAACAGGTTCAGGCCACCCTCGCCGCCGCCGGAAGGAGCGACGGCCGGCGCCGGCGGCGCGCTGAGCACGCCCTTGACGTAGGCCTGGACGTCGGTCTGCAGGATGCGTCCCTTGGGGCCGCTGCCCTTGACCTTGGCCACATCGACGCCGAGATCGCGGGCAAAACGGCGCACCGATGGACTGGCATGGGACGCCTGGCCCGGCAGCCGGTCGGCCGCCGTCGGCATGGCCATGCGCGGTGGCGCGGCAATCAGTTCGGCATCGCCGGGACGGAAATCCGCGGCGGGAGCGGCGCCCTGAGGCGCCACGGCGACCACCGGATTCGCTGCCGCTGCCGCCGCCGCGGGCGCCGCCGTCGGCGCGGGACGGGCCGCCATCGGCGCGGCGCCGGCGCCGACTGCCACGAGCGCCAGCAAGACGCCTTCGGCGACCTTGTCGCCGACCTGCACCTTCAATTCCTGAACGACTCCGGACACCGGACTGGGAATGTCCATGGTCGCCTTGTCCGACTCCAGTGTCATCAGCGAATCCTCGGCCTTGACCGCGTCACCGACCTTGACCAGCAGTTCGATGATGGGCACGTCCTTGAAGTCGCCGATATCCGGTACTTTCACTTCGACAATCGTGCTCATGGCTTAAACCTTCACGGGGTTGGGCTTGTTCGGATCGAGGCTGTATTTGGCAATCGCCTCGGCCACCTGGGTCCGCTTCACCTGACCGTCGTCGGCCAGCGCGGAAAGCGCTGCCACGGTGATCCAGTGGCGATCGACCTCGAAGAAGTGGCGCAGCCTTTCGCGCGTGTCCGAGCGGCCGAAGCCGTCGGTACCCAGCACGGTGAAGTGGCGCGGCACCATCGCGCGGATCTGCTCGGCGAAGGCACGGACGTAATCGGTGGCGGCGATCACCGGTCCGCGCGTCTCGGCCAGGCAGGCCGCGACATGCGGCACACGCTGCTTGTCCGCCGGATGCAGCAGATTCCAGCGCGCGCAGTCCTGGCCGTCGCGCGCCAACTCGTTGAAACTCGGGCACGACCAGAGATCGGCTTCGATCCCCCAGTCCTGCTTCAACAGATCGGCGGCCGCGATCGTTTCCATGAAGATGGTTCCCGAGCCGAGCAATTGCACGCGCGGGCCATTCGACGCGGCACCCTTGCGAAACTGGTACATACCTTTGAGAATTCCAGGTGCGGCATCGGCCGGCATCGCGGGATGCTCGTAGTTTTCGTTCATCACCGTCAGGTAATAGAACACGTCTTCCTGGTCGCTCACCATGCGGCGCAGGCCGTCCTGGACGATGACAGCGACTTCGTAGGCAAAGGTCGGATCGTAGGAAACGCAGTTGGGCACGGTACCGGCCAGCACCTGGGAATGCCCGTCCTCGTGCTGCAGGCCTTCGCCGTTGAGCGTCGTGCGTCCGGCGGTGCCGCCCACCAGGAAACCGCGCGCACGCTGATCGCCGGCGGCCCACACCAGGTCCATGGTGCGCTGCATGCCGAACATCGAGTAGCAGACGTAGACCGGGATCATCTGCACGGCGTGCGTCGAATAACTGGTACCGGCAGCGATCCAGTCGGCCATGGCGCCGGCTTCGTTGATGCCTTCCTGCAGGATCTGGCCGGTCTTGGTTTCCTTGTAGAACATCATCTGGTCGGCATCCTGCGGCACGTAGTTCTGGCCGTCCTGGTTCCAGATGCCGATCTGGCGGAACAGGCCTTCCATGCCGAAAGTGCGGGACTCGTCGACCACGATCGGCACCACCCGCTTGCCGATGATCTTGTCCTTGAGCATGACGTTGAGGCCGCGCACGAAGGACATCGTGGTGGAGAATTCGCGGCCTTCGCCGCCGGCCTTCAGCAATGCATCGAAGGCCGCCAGCGGCGGCACCGGCAGGGATTCGGCCTTGCGCCGGCGGGCAGGCAGGTAGCCGCCCAGCGCCATGCGCCGCTCGCGCATGTAGTTGAGCTCTGTCGATCCCTCCGGGAACGTGAGATAGGGCAGTTTTTCCAGGTCCTGGTCGCTGACCGGCAGCTTGAAGCGATCGCGGAAGGCCTTGACCGAGGTGGTGCCCATCTTCTTCTGCTGATGGGTGATGTTCTGCGCTTCGCCGGCCTCGCCCATGCCGTAGCCCTTGATGGTCTTGGCCAGGATCACGGTCGGCTGGCCCTGGTGTGCGACCGCCGCCGCGTAGGCCGCGTAGACCTTGTGCGGATCGTGACCGCCGCGGTTCAGGCGCCAGATGTCGTCATCGGACCAGTTCGCCACCAGCTTCGCCAGTTCCGGATACTTGCCGAAGAAGTGCTGGCGCACATAGGCGCCGTCCTTCGACTTGAAGGTCTGGTAGTCGCCATCGACGCATTCCATCATGCGCTGGCGCAACAGGCCGGTCTTGTCCTGCGCCAACAGGGGATCCCAGTAGCTCCCCCAGATTACCTTGATCACGTTCCAGCCGGCGCCGCGGAAATCGGATTCCAGTTCCTGGATGATCTTGCCGTTGCCGCGCACCGGCCCGTCGAGGCGCTGCAGGTTGCAGTTGATGACGAAGATCAGGTTGTCGAGACGCTCGCGCCCGGCCATGCCGATCGCGCCCATCGATTCCGGCTCATCCATCTCGCCGTCGCCCATGAAGGCCCAGACCTTGCGGCCGTCGGTGGGGATCAGCTCGCGATGCTGCATATATTTCATGAAGCGCGCCTGGTAGATCGCCTGCAAGGGCCCGAGACCCATCGATACGGTGGGGAACTGCCAGAAGTCGGGCATCAGCCAGGGATGGGGATAGCTGGAAAGGCCCTTGCCATCGACCTCGCGGCGGAAGTTGTCCATCTGCTCCTCGGTCAGGCGGCCGAGCATGAAGGCGCGCGCATAGACGCCGGGCGCCGAATGCCCCTGCGACAACACCAGGTCGCCGCCGTGGCCATCGGTCGGCGCATGCCAGAAGTGGTTGAAACCGATGTCATAGAGCGTGGCCGCCGAGGCATAGCTGGCGATGTGGCCGCCGAGGCCTGAATCGTCCTTGTTGGCGCGCAACACCATGACCAGCGCATTCCAGCGTGCGTAGTCGCGAATCTTCTGTTCCAGCTCGTAGTCGCCCGGCGTCACCGGCTGCTGGTCGGCGGGGATCGTGTTGGTGTATTCGGTGGTGGCGCTGTAAGGAATGTTGATGCCCGTCTGGTGACCCAGCGCGATCAATTGTTCGAGCAGGAAATGCGCGCGCTCGGGGCCTTCGTGGGCAATCACGGCTTCGAGTGCGTCGAGCCATTCACGGGTTTCCTGCGGATCGGCATCAGCGGATGCAAGCGGGGTCGCGGCTGGAAAATTGTTCGCAGCGGACATGGCATCTCCTCCTTGTGAGAGTTGTATTGGAGTCCGCCGGACCTGATCCCAACGGACCTCATTTTAGTTGCGGCCGCTTCGCTTAACGCCGATCAAACTGGCGTTAGCCTGCACTGAAACGTCGCTACGCTGGTTTTCGCAGGATAGACCTAGTTTATGATTCGGCGCACCGCGAATGTTTCGCATTGTAAAATAGCCATTCACAATACGCAATACGTACTTTCCCCAATAGAAGTGCCTCCCGGTTTCCGGGCTCCGACGCAGCAATCCAATTTTTGTCCGGCGCGGCCGGCGCGCGTCATCGCGAGTGGAACTTCACCACCGCGCGCCCATCGGCAATCTGCCTCGGCTCCGGCTTCCAGGCATGGCCATAGACGATTTCGAAGCTGGCCGGCAGACGCCCTGCGGCATCCCGCGGCCAGACGCCGAACAAGCGGCGCCAGTCGCGCCAGCCCTGGCGGCCGAGCAATTCGTCGCGCACGCCAAGATGGCGTTGGTCGGCGAGAAAGGCACGCGGCGTCGCGTAGCTCAGCGCGATCATCTCCATGTCCATCACCGGATCGCCAAAGCCGGCGGCAACCAGCATGTCGCCCAGGTCGTGCATGTCGAGGAAGCGTTTCACCGTGTCGCCGGCGCCGACTGTTGCCGCAGCCTCACGCAACTGCTTCAGCGTGTCGGGGCCGAGGGTGGCAAAACTCAGCAGACCGCCGACTTCCAGCACGCGGTGCAGCTCGCGCAGGGCAGGCAGCGGATCGTCCAGCCAGTGCAGCATCAGGTTGGACCAGACCAGGCCCAGAGTATTGGCGGCCAGCGGCAAGGCCCGCACATCGGCATTGACCAGCCGCGGGCCGCGCCCCGTCAGCCGCTGCAGGCGCGGCGCGCGGCGGCGCACGGCGCGCAGCATGGGCAGGGCGTAGTCGACGGCGAGCGGCAAAGCCTTGCCGTAGCGTTGCTGCAAATCACGAATGCCGTCACCGGTGGCGCAGCCGATGTCGGCCACGCGCTGCGGGGCGATCTTTACCAAGTCGAGGCGGGCCGCCATGCGAGCACCCACTTCGCGGGCGAGGACGGCGGCCGAGTCGTAGGTTTCCGCAGCTCCGGCGAAGTCGCTGCGCACGACGGTATTAGGCGGCCTTGAGTCCCAGGCGGGCGAACAAGGCTTCGTCGCGATCGGCTTCCGGATTGGCGGCGGTCAGCAACTTGTCGCCATAGAAAATCGAATTGGCACCGGCCAGGAAGCACAGCGCCTGCAACTCGTCGCTCATTTCCTGGCGCCCCGCGGAAAGCCGCACCATCGAGCCGGGCATGGTGATGCGCGCCACGGCGATGGTACGCACGAACTCGAAGGGGTCGAGCGGCGGCGCGTTTTCCAGCGGCGTGCCGGGCATCGGCACCAGTTCGTTGATCGGCACCGACTCGGGCGGCGGGTTCATGTTGGCCAGTTCGACCAGCAAGGACGCGCGCTGGCGGCGCGTTTCGCCCATGCCGACAATGCCGCCGCAGCAGACCTTGATGCCGGCCTCGCGCACCTTGTCGATGGTATCGAAGCGTTCGCTCTGGGCATGGGTCTTGATCACCTCGCCGTAGAACTCCGGCGCGGTATCCAGATTGTGGTTGTAGTAGTCGAGTCCGGCGGATTTCAGACGTTCGGCCTGGCCGTCCTTGAGCATGCCGAGCGTGACGCAGGTTTCCAGCCCGAGCGCCTTGACCGCACCGATCATGTCGGTGACGCGATCGAGATCCTTGTCCTTCGGCCCACGCCAGGCGGCGCCCATGCAGAAGCGCGTCGCGCCCTTGTCCTTGGCGGCTTGCGCCGCTTCGACGACGGCATCGACTTCGAGCAAGGCCTCGCGCTGCGCCTCGCCGTGATGCGCCGACTGCGAACAATAGCCGCAATCCTCGGAACACCCACCGGTCTTGATCGACAGCAGGGTCGAGCGCTGCACGGCGTTGGCGTCGTGGTTCTGCCGGTGCACTTCCTGGGCGCGGAACAGCAGGTCGTTGAAGGGCAGTGCGAACAGGTCGAGCAGCGCCTCGGTGGCCCAGCGCAGGGTGGGAACAGGCGCAGGCGCGACGGTTTGGGGGGTGGCGGTGGCAGTCATCGCAGAGGACTCGCTAGAATGCGGGAAGGCGCGCATCTTGGTGGAAGGAGCCGGCCTTGTCAATTGCAGCGAAACTGGCGACGGCGGCGAGCGGCTGCGTCGCCGCCCTGCTGCCGCAGGACTGCTTGCTGTGCGCCAGCCCGAGCGGCGACGGCTTGCTGTGTTCGGCGTGCATGATCGGCCTGCCCCGTCTGACGGCCGAGCGCTGCCCGGTCTGCGCGCTGCCGACCCCCGCCTCAAGTGTCTGCGGCGCCTGCCTGAAGCGGCCGCCGCATTTCGATGCCACGCAGGCGGTATTTCGTTACGAGTTTCCCGTCGATCGACTGATCCAGTCGCTGAAATACGCTCACCGTCTCGCCAGCGCCGACTTCCTCGGACGGGTCCTGGCGCAGACTGCGGCGACGTGCCGCCCCGACCTGATACTGCCGGTGCCTCTGGCGACGGCGCGACTCGCCCAGCGCGGCTTCAATCAGGCCCTTGAGATCGCCCGGCCGCTGGCTCGCGGGCTCGGCGTCCCGCTGGAGATCGACCGCATCCATCGCCGTCGCGACACCACGCCGCAGGCCAGCCTGCCCTGGAAGGAAAGGGCCTCCAACATTCGCCACGCCTTTGCCTGCAATCTTGAATTGACGGGAATGACGATACTGCTGGTTGACGACGTCATGACCACCGGCGCCACGCTCGACGAATTGGCGCGGACGCTCAAGGCCCATGGCGCGGCGCGCGTGGAAAACCATGTGCTGGCGCGTGCCCTGAAGGAATGACGGCGGCTGTACAATCGGCTTTCATCGAGTACAAATAGATAGCCATGGCGCTTCGCGATCCGGTCGACAAAAACCTGCAACGCATGGAAGGACGGCGTTTTGCCGCGCGTTGCGAGGCGCAGATATCGTCCATCGAACGTGCCGATACCCTGCGCGAGGTGTCCCGCCTGGCGACTTCGTTGGTCCTGCCCTACGCCATCACGGACGACTACACGGCGCGGGACGCCCTGCGCCAGGTGGAGACCCGCGCCGAAGACCGCGCGCGGGAACTGATCCTGGAACAGATCCATCAATTTTCGCGTGCCGAGGATAGCCAGCGCGAGAAGCACAAGCGGGCGATCCTGGATACATGGGCCAATCTCACCGGCCCGCTGGGGCATTTGCGCACCTGGGCGCAAAACAAGCTCACCGCCGCAGAGCAGCAGCAGGCCACCTAGTCGACGTGGCGGTTCGCCGCGTTGCCGCGAATACTTGCTAGCGCATCCGCTGTTCGATGTGCTGCGCCAGATCGGCGGGCAAACCAGGCAACGCGCGCGCTTTCTGATAAGCCTCGCGCGCTTCCGCGGCTTTCCCGGCGGCTTCGAGTGCGATGCCCAGGCCTGCCCACCATCGACCTTCATTGGGTGCCAGGCGCGTCGCCGCCTGGTAACGCTCAACCGCTTCCGCCGTGCGGCCGACACGATTCAGCAGCGCGGCGGCGAATCCCTGATACTCGGCACTGCGCTCGCCGGATGCCGCATGCTTCAACAGCAGGTCGAGCGCCGCCGGTACCTGGCTGCGCTCGACTTTCAACCGCGCCAAGGCGAGCGTCGAAGCCAGGCGCACCGGAGGCAATTCCACTCCCTTGCGCAGCAATTCTTCCGCATCGTCGAATCGCTTCGCGTCGATCAGCAGTCCGGCCAGCGTCTGGCGCGCCGCGGCATGCTCCGGGTAGTCCTCCAGCGCCCCGCGATAGCGGCCTGCCGCCTCGTCGAGATGGCCCTGGCGCTGCGCCAGAACGCCGCGCTTGTACTCGAGTTCGGCACGCTCCGCGGGCGGCGGCAGACGCGACTGCTTGTCGATTCGAGCTTCGCCGGCAACACGAGGCTCCTGGGGCAGAGCGACCACCGGCGGCCGCGACGGGGCGACGGCGGCCGGCGGCTCCTGCGGCTTTGGTGGATTCGATGATTTCTGCGTCTTCGGTGTTGCGGCCTTGCGTGGTGGCGCGGCAGCAATCATTGGCGTGGATAACTCGTCGTCCAAACGCAAGGACGGCAAGCCAGGACTTGCCGCCGGCGCGGGCGTGGCTGTCCGAGGCGCTTGACCGGGCAAAGCTGTCGGCGCAACCGGCAGGACAGGAACGGGCGCGGCGGCGGGGACAGGAGCGACTGGAGTTGCCGGTGTGGCTGACGCCGCCGGTGCGGCTGGAGCCGCCGCAACTACCGGCCCGATCGGAGCAGTCGCCCCGGACGGGATTGCCGCGGCTTCGAGTACCGCCTGCGCTGCCGCCTGCAGGGGAACACTCGGCGGCGGCGTTGCCGGAACCACTGGGGCAAGCGGTGGCGCGGACACGGGGCCGGCTGCCAGCGGTGGCTTGGACAACAGTTGCAGACTGCCGGTTTGAGTGCCATACCAAGCCGCAGCCAGGCCCGCGGCAACCAGGACGAGGCCGAGCAAGATCGTCGAACGCGTGACGCGACCGGTCCGCTGCACGGCCAGCGGCGTCACCGCTGCGGGGATCCCGGAACGTTCGCCGTCGCCGGCATGGCGCGCATCCAGATCGCGCAGCATTTTGTTGATCAGGCTCATCTTGTCACCGTTGCCACCAGTGCAGCGTGGGCAGTCCTTCGGTATCGCGCGCCGCCAGGGTGACGTGGGCGTTGCTCACTTTGTTCTTGCCCTCGCCATAGGCAAGCAGCATGGCCTTGTGCGCCAGCACGTTGACCACCCGCGGCGTGCCGCTTGACAGACGGAACAACAGGCGCGCCGTGGCCGGCGCAAACAGATCGCCATCGCGATGACCTGCCACGCGCAGGCGATGCGACAGGTAATGCATGATTTCGGTTGGCTTCAAGCCGGGCATCCGGTAGTGGAACACGATGCGCTGGCGCAATTGCCGCACGGCAGGATTGGCCAGCTTGTGGTCGAGTTCGTACTGGCCGAACATGACGATCTGGATCAGCTTGCGTTTTTCCGTTTCGAGATTGGACAGCAGGCGCAAGGCTTCCAGGCTTTCCAGCGGCATCGACTGCGCTTCGTCGATGCACACCACCACCGTCTTGTTTTGCGCGGCGATGTCGAGCAGGTGCTGATTGAGATTCTTCACCAGGTGAAACTGGTAGTCGAGGCCTTCGAGCTTGAGGCCGAGTTCCTCGGCGATCGCCAGCAACAGGATGCGCGGCTCCAGCATCGGGTTCGGCAGGTAGGCCACCACATGATCGCCGTTCAGCGCGGAAAGGAAACGGCGGCACAGCAGCGTCTTGCCGGTGCCGACTTCGCCGGTGATCTTGATGAAACCCTCGCCAGTGCTGAGGCCGATCAGCAAGGTGTTAAGCGCGGCCTGGTGAGCATCTGCAGAATAGATGAAACTGGTGTCCGGGGTCAGGCCGAATGGAAATTCCTTGAGACCGAAATGGGTGAGATACATGGCCGACACCACCCTACTGGACCGGCCTGGAGCCGGGCTGGTAGCTCTGGATCCGTTCTCTGGCGTCCTTGATATCCTGCGTCCAGGCCCGGTCGTTGTCGATCACGGTCGGCTTGATCAGGATCACCAGTTCGCGCTTGCGCAGCGAGGAGGCGCGCTGACCCAGCGCGTTGACCGCGGCGCCGCTGGCGCCCGGCAGTTGCGAGCGGTCGGAGGACTGCTCCTGCCGCATCAGGCCGCCGATAGCCACGATGTTGCCGTCCTGGGCCCGCACGATCGAATCGGTCTCGTTGATGCTGCTGGCCGCCAGCGGCAGGATGTAGGTGCCCAGCGCACCGAGGTTGATGGTCTTCTCCTTTTCCACCACGGTACTGACCGCCGGATGCACGTGCAGGATGATGTTGCCGTCCTCGTCGATCTGCGGCGTGACATCGAGCGAAATGCCCGAAAAGTAGGGCTGCAGGGTCACGCTCGGCGACGACACCGAGCCGGTCGTCGTGGTCGTGGTCGACGACGTGACGTTGGTCACGAACAGTTCGTCGGTACCCACCTTGAGCACCGCCTTCTGGTTGTTGAGCGTGGCGATGCGCGGCGACGACAACACCGAGACACTGCCCTGGGTTTCGAGAAAATTCAGCAGCGCGGCGAAATTCGAGGTCTGGAAGGCCAGGCCGATAAAGCCCTTGCCCAGCAGCGAGGCGGCGATCGAGCCGAACTGTCCCGGCGTCACCGAGAGTGTCGGCGTCGCCGCCGAGCCGATGGTCTGCGCCGTGCCTGCGCCCGCTGCAAGCGTCGCGCCCGACTGCGCGATGCCGACACCGGAATAGCTGTTCGCCCCGCTCCTGAAAGCGCCCCAGTTGACGCCCGCCTGGAAGTCCTCCGACAGGGTCACATCGATGATCTTGGCCTCCAGCATGACCTGCCGCTCGGCAACCAGTTGGGTCGCCTTGAGATATTTCTCGACGTTGCGCAATTCGTTCGGCAGGGCGCGCACCAGCACCACCCCGGACGAGGGATTGACGACCACGCTGCGCCCCTGGGCGTTGCCGACTATGGTCGCCAGCGCGCGACTCAGGTCGCCCCAGAAGTCGCTGTCGGTGCTCATGCTGACCCGGCTGGTGTCATTGCCACGTGCGGCGCTCGCCGTGCCGGTGCCGGCCGGCACGGTCTGGCCGGTGGTCGGCGTCGAGGTGGACGTGCTCCCCGTGCCGCTCGCCGTCATCGAACTGCCGGTGACGCGCAAATCGCTGCTGCCCTGGCGCCGGCTGGACAGGTAATTGATCTGGAAGACGCGGGACGTCATCGTGTTGGGCTCGATGAAAATGCGCCGGCCCTGAACGCGGAACTCGTAGCCGTAGAGTTCCCGGATCGTGTCGAGCGCCTCCATGACGGTCACGTCCTTGAGATTGACCGTCAGGCTGCCGCTGACGTCGGGCGGCAGCAGCATGCTGTAACGGGTGCCCGATACCAGGGCCATGAAGACTTGCGTGGCCGGTGCATTGACCACCGAAAGGTCAAAACGCGCCTCTGACACGGCGGGGTCGATTGCGGCCTGCGGCGCCAGTGGTGGCATCAGCGACTTGTCGGTCAGGTCCGGCGGCGGCGCCTTGCGCTCAGTTGCGGATTTCAGCAGGACATCGTCGATCTGGCCGAGCACCTCGGTAGCGGGACGCTGAGGCGCAGCACAACCGGCCATGGCAAGCGCCAGGAGCAGGGACATCCGGCCGACATGGATTGCGCGTTTCATTTCTCCGCGCTTCCCTTCGGCCGTCGTTTCGTCTCGACCGCCTGTTTCACCGGCAGCTTTTCTATTGCCGGCGTCAGCTTGATGACTTCGCGCCCGCTGGCTCCCTTCAACACAACTTCGCTTTCGGTGATTTTCACCACCCGCTTGTCGCCCAGCGTGGCGCCGACTTCGAGGTGCTGGCCGTTGATCACCGCGATCGACTTGCCGCCGGGTCGCAGGATGACCGTCTGCACACCGCTCCCGACCGGCGCAGCAGGCCCGGTGCCGGGCACCGGAGCCGCCGGAATATCCGCCGGGCGCGTCGGATCCGGCATCTGGGCCAGCACCGGTCCCACCGCGATGACGGCCGTCAACAGAAAAGGGACGTGTTGGCGGCGAGTCATACAATCAGCCAATTCCTGTCGAAGCTCAAGGTGTAGACCCGCAGTGTCATGATGTTGCGCGGATACTTTTCCACCGTCAGGTTGACGCTGTTCCACATCACGCGCTGCGGCATGCGTTCGACGGCCGCCAGGTAGTTCAGCAAGTCGTTGTAACCGCCCGCCAGCCTGAGCTCGATGCCGTGCTGGTAGATGCCCTCCGCCGTGCCTGACGCCGCCCCCCCTTGCGCGAGCTTGTCCTTTGCCACGGGCGCCGCTGCGCCCGCAGGCGCTTCGCTCTTTTCCACCCCAATGGCAGCGCCTACCTGCGTCGCCGGCAAGGTTTTCAGACCGAGCAATTCGATGGCGCGGTTGCCGGCCAGCAGTCCTTCGAGAAAAGCCTGCATGCGTGCCGGCGGTACCATGCCCGCCTCGAAACTCGCGAGACGCTCGCTGACCGCAGTCAGCTCTTGCCTGATCTGCGCCAAGCGGCGCCGGTTGGCGGCATCCGGATCGACGCTTTGTGCCTTGAGCATGGCCATTTGGGCCAGTTGCTGCGCGAGTTGCGCGCGCGCCGCCGCCTCCACCCGACTCGCGCTGCGGCCCTTGACCAGCAAGGGATCGATGCCGAAATTGAACATCAGGAAGCCGCCACCGAACACCAGCGCCGCGGCGACGATGATGCGTTCACGGCGCGTAAGCGCGGCGAATTTCCCGCACCACTGTGCCCATTTGGCGGCCAACGCTTTCATCGCTTGGCCTCCTTCGCCTCGACCAACCTGGGCATCAGGACAAAATCGATCGGACCCACAGCGGAAGTCGGCGCCGACGGCACGGCGGCAGCCGGCGTCGGGTCGCCGCGATTCATGCTCAATGCGGCAAAGCTGCGCCCCTGAAAAGCCGCTTCGGTGCCGAGGCGATGAATGTAGTCAGGCAGGGCGGCAGGATTCAGCATCCTGCCGCGAATTTCCATGTCATTGCCGCCGGAGCCGATGGTAAAACCCGTCAGCCACAGGCCTTGCGGCGTCTGGCGGGCAAAGCCCCGCAGATACTCGGCAAAGCCGCCGGTGTTGCCGATCGCTCCGCTTTCCAGCAGGCGCGCGATGTCGCCGCGACGACGCAGCAAGCCTTCGGCACTTTCCAGTTCGGCGACGAGTTGCGCATTGGGCTTGCGCGCAGTCGCCGCCTTGGTCGCTGCCTCGACTTGGTCCTTGGCCGACTTCAGTTGCGCCTCCGCGGTCGCCGCTGCCGCGCCGCGCCGCGCCGCATCCTGCCAGGCCCAGCCGCCCGCAGCCGCCAGCGCGGCGTAGCACGTCACGGTGGCCAGTACCACGTTGCCCAGCGTAAGCAGATCACGTTGCTTGAGAAAGCGCGGATGATAAAGATTGATCTGGGCACTCATGCCGCCGTTGACTCTTCGCGCAGGGCGCCGCCGATGGCGCGCAAGCATTGAAACTGCCGGACCGGATCGAGCAGGACCGGCGCTGCGGCGAGGTCCAGCACTCCAGAAACGTCAAGGGGCGCCACAGGAAGCGTCAGGTTGGCGCGCAGGTAGTCGAGAAATCCCTCGACCCCCGGAATCGGCGCCACGAGAATTTGCGAAAGGGTGACCGCGCTGTAGACGCGGTCGAAATTGTCCAGCGAGCGCTGCACATCCAATGCGATGCGCTCAAACAGCATGTCGCGACGCTCGGGGTCTGCCGAGGCTAGCTGCCTTGCGGGAATTTCGACATGACGAACCACCAGCAACTCGCCGTTCTGGGTAAAGGTCAGCAGACCTTCGTCGTCGTCAAAGATCAGGGTGGCCAGGCCGCGCCCTCCCTCCTCGAACAAGGCCGCCAGGTTGCGTTGCGACATTTCGGGCAGATCGATCGCCGCCAGCGGCACCTTGGCCGCTTGAAATGCCTGAACCAAGGGAGCAATGGTCGACTCGGGCGACAACGCGGCAAATATCTGCGGCGAACGCCCGTCGGATGGGATCGGCAGCAAATCGATGGCTGCGGTATCGACCGGAAACTCGACCTGGTCCTTGAGTTTCCAGCGCACCACTTCACGTGCCTCTTCGGGCGGGCCAGCGACGGCATCCGTCTGGATCAACTGGTATTTGCCGTGCCGAAGCAGCACCGTGCAGCGATAACGGCTGAGTCGCATCGGTTTCTTCAAGGCGGCCAAAGTCGCCGCTTCGTCGACACCCGGTTCGATCGAATCGGCCAGCACGACCAGAGGCTTGCGCCCCGACTCGCGCCGCACATGAATGAAGTCAACCCGCCCCTCCCGCATCGCGATGGATAGCCAGCCCTGCTCGGCACTTGGTTTGAAGAACATTTGCACTAGACGCATCGAGACCCATTTTTTCTCCGACTATACTTATCGAAGGAGATAGGCCAAGCGTGGATTTCAGGGGAGAAGAGTGTGCAATTGAAGGGTTCGCGAGTGGTCTCGAACATTTAGGCGCACCCGAGGAAAGGCGCCGCACCGATCGGGAGGCATCAAGCGCCGTTGGCGCGCTTCCCTATTTGTCTAAACTCAGTTGCCAAAGCGGCACAAGTTCCGGAAACTCCTGTGCGCCTTTCGCAAGTTCCTCGGTGGTTGCCGCCCGTTCCGCGGGGAAGGCGCGTAAAACCGCCACCGCAAGCTTGCGTGCCTCGGCGTGGCGCCCAGCGATGGCGAGTTGCATGGTGCAACGCGTAAGCAATGAACGGGCCGGCGCAAGACGGATGCCGCGTTCGCAGAGGTCGGCGCGATCACGCGCCTGTTGTCGACTCGGCTCGGCCAGAATGGTGAACCCCAGCAAGGCCCAGGGCGAGAGCACGGATTCATGAAGTATCTGGACCATGCGATCCATGGATATGCGCCAGGCACGTTCCCGGTCCGGATGCGCTGCCAACGGAAAATTGGACGCCGCCTCGATTCTGGAATAGTCGGTGCGCAGATTGGACAATATGACGGTGCCCCCCAACGCGGCAAGGATAAGGTAGAAGGCGACACGGCGTCCGGCGAGGGGCGCCGCTCTGCGATTGTCGGTAGCCCCAAGCAGGAGCGCCGTCGGCCCGAGGAAATAGCTGTACCAGAGCGGATACTCGAGCAGCGAATGCACGGCACCCATCCCCAGCACCGCCGCACACCAGGCATGCTCCAGTCGCCATGGCTGGCGAAGAAAGTGTTTGGCCCACAGCACCAACAAAAAAATCACCGCCGCCGCGACCGGAACGCCAAACTCCACGAATACCTGCAGGATAATGTTGTGCGCGTGCTCCGCGACCATGAAGCGCTCTTCGCCGGTGCGGCCGGCAGCGGCCACAAAACTCGCCCAGGGATAATTTCCGACGCCCTGCCCCAGCCACGGGTGGTCGACAAATGCCGACCATGCAGTGCGCAGAATCGCCAAACGGATGCTGGACCCGGACACCTCTTGGTAGAGTCGATCGCCGGCCATGGCGCTACCACCGGCCTTGATGGCCATGCTGCCAACATCAGGCGAAGACAAAATACCGCCAAGCCACACCCAAAAATCGGGAACGCGCGGTGCTGCCCAGGCACCCACAAAGTTCAGAACGACCAGCACCGGCAGCAACATGGCAGCGTCGGCTACCAGCCGGGCTGCCGGCCCCTGCGGGTCACGGCGATGCGCCCATGCCAGCGCGGCCAACAGCACCAGCGGATAGAGAAACACACTGCGCGAGCCGCTGAGCACGCTGCCGAATCCGAGCAGCAGGACCAACAGCCAGAGCAGGCGGCGCGACAGCCGAGCCCGGCCGCACAGGTAGAACGCCGACGCAATGCCCAGCCAGGAAAAATGCGCATGATGGTTGACCTGACCAAGATTGGCGTAAATGGCACCGCTACTGTTTGGAAATATCCATGGCATTTCATGGGCAACGCCCAGCCACTGCATCAGGGCCACTACCGCTCCAATCAGCGCGGCGAGCGCCACGGCGCCTGCAAGAACATTCGCAAGACGGACCAGACCGAGAGTGTCGGCAAGGTGGCGTCCCAACACCAGCAACAGACCGGCCCAGAGCAGATAGACCGCGAACAACAGTCCGACTTGTGGAAATACCAGACGACCGAGCGCGAACTGAACCAGCAAGGCGGCCAGCAGCAGGGCGGGAATGAGCAACTGCTGCGGCAGCACCAGGTGGCCACGGGCAGCAACTAGCCCAACGACGACAGCCGCCAAACCGAGCGCACCTGCCCACCACTCACCCCAGAAACTGGCGATGGGGTCGGTATGGAAGGGCAAAAGAAATGGCCCGCTCACCATCAAGGCAAGCAGGCCTATGCTGATTCTGATCGGTGGATGAAAACCTATCCTAGCTCCCCACCCCGGGAATCACTCCCGAGCCACCGTCGCACCAACGCCGACTTTCAATTGTCGACTGGCACTAAACCACACCAAGTTCGGTTAGTGCCCCTCTCAGACTAAACCGAAACTGAGCTTAGCTATCGCATGGAACCTTGACAGTAGAGGTCTTCGTCTGCCCAGAGTCGATGCACTGAATCGTGCAATCGGACGATCCGCTTGAACATGTCGGAGTGTTGGAGATGGTACATCCCGACGGCAAAGCACCACCTTGCACGACAGCTACATTACATGCAGTCGCTGCAGTAACGCTTGAACCGGCAGCCTTGTTCTGCGCATATAAAATCGCGGCGCCACCAGCCACTGCACCCGCAACCCCTTCTGCTTTGGCAGTTACCGCGTCACTCGACAAATCCACAAACTTCGGCAGCGCCGTCGCCGCCAGAATTCCGAGAATTACTATCACGACGATCAATTCGATCAGGGTAAAACCTTTACTAAGGGATTTCATGGCGCTCTCCTAAATCATTCTTGAACAAATCATAGATGGCTAACAACCTGTTGTCACTACCGTAATTACGGGAGCCACAATCACCGTACCCGATAGGGTTGCTTCCTGATAGCTGATCCTGCAATTGGGGATCGTGCCGCCGGCCACATCGTAGGTCCGCGTGGTTCCGGTGCCGCCCGCGGTCAAGCCATCCGCAGCCAGATTAAGGGCGGCGGCGACTTCTATCCCCGCTGCCGTCGCGGCGGGATAGCGATTGACGATGTCGACCATGATGCCGTCCATATTGACCTTGGGCGGAACCGAAGCGCAATTGGTTGGAGTAGCGCTGGGGGCGGTACCGGCAACGTCCAACTCGCAACGCGAACGCGCCAGCGCCACCGCAGAACGGATCGAGCCATAGATCGCGTTGGCCTTGGCGATGCGCGCGTCGCGCTGGGCGTCGATCAGGCGCGGCAGGGCCACCGCCGCGAGAATGCCAATGATGGTAATCACGATCACCAGTTCGATAAGTGTGAAGCCGCGTGCGGGCGAAGCGTTCCGCCCTGGAATCAGGGTCATGGGGCAGTTCCGTTTACTTGCGGTCAAAAGTAGCATGTATGTCTTAAGTCAGTCACCCAAATACCGGCACTACTAACGCTCAGTTTAGGCCAACGAGGCTGGCACCGATCGTTCTTCCCGAGGAATCCTGCCTGGCGACATAGCGCCAGCGCAGTTCCTCGGCGCCGCCGAAGGCCCCTCGCAGACGCGGCAGGTAGGCGAGTTCGCGAAGAATGGGATCATAGGCCCACTCTCCTGACGCCTGCGGCGACCTGGCGCCTGCATTGAACCCTCGCGGTCGATGACCGAGGAAGTCGATCGGACTGGCCTGCGCCACTTCGAGAATACGCTCTTCCTCGCCACGCATGATGTGCTCGCCTATCGCCAATTGGATGCCGACGCGGATGTTGCGCACGGTGAGATCGACTTCCGTACGCTCCGCGTCGGCCTCAATCGCGTTCAGGCGCGCCAGCAAGGCGGCGGCGAGAATGCCGAGGATCGTCACCACTATGGCGAACTCGAACTTGCTGGCGCCGCGCTGACGCTTCATGTCACTTTTTCATGGACACCTTGCCCAGGTCCCACAGGGGCAGGAAGATGCCGAGCGCGAGGATCAGGACCATGATGCCCAGCGAAACGATCAGGATAGGTTCGATCTGCTGCGCCAGAGTCTTCAGCTCGTACTCGACCTCGCCCTGATACATGTCGGCGATCTCTTTCATCATGTCGTCGAGCGCGCCCGACTCTTCGCCGACGGCAATCATCTGCAACACAACAGGGGTAAAGACTCCCGAGGAAATCGAGGTGCGCAATATGCTTTCGCCACGCTCGACCCCGTCGCGCATTCTCTCGACCTTGTCGGAGATGTAGGCGTTGTCCACCGTCTCCGCGACATTGGTCAGGGCCTGGATGATCGGCACCCCACTGCGCGAGGCGAGGGCAAAACTGGCGGCGAAGCGCGCCAGGGTTGCCTTGCGGACGATCTTTCCGGCAATGGGAATCTTGAGCTTGAAACGGTCCCAGGCATAGCGACCCTTGGTCGTCTTGCGCCAGGTATTGAAAGCGAAGACGGCGCCCACCACACCCAGTAGCAGCGCATGCCACCAGTTCAGCATGAAGTCCGAAAAACCGATCAACAGCCGCGTCATGAGCGGCAGTTCGGCGCCAAAGCCCTTGAACACCTTGGCGAAGGCCGGAATGACGAAGATATTGACAATGACAATGGCGATCCCCATCGCGGCAACCACAAACGACGGGTAGCGCAGCGCCGACTTGACCTGGTCTTTCATGAAACGCTCGAAGGCCAGGTGATCGAACAGGCGAATGAAAATCTCTTCGAGTCCGCCGGTCATTTCGCCAACGCGCACCATGGACAGATAGAAGGGCGAGAAAACCTTCGGATGACGCGCCAGCGACAACGACAGGTCGCGACCGGAATCAAGACTTTGACGTACGTCTTGCAGGACGTCCCGCATCGCCGGGTTGGTGCTGGATTCCTGCAAACCCGTCAGCGCCCGCATGATGGGGACCCCGGCACGCAACAGGGTATGAAGCTGGCGCGAAAACAACAGCACATCCATATGCTCGACTTTGGGCTTGAAGAGCTGGATGCTGACGCTGGCAGCGCTGTCAACGCCGCCCGCCGCGGCGGTAGTCGGCTTGATCTCGATCGGCGTCAAGCCCTTGCCGAACAACTGGTCGGCCACCGCTCCGGCAGTCGCGCCTTCCAGGATTCCCTCCACTACATCCCCGGCCCCGTTGCGGCCGCGATAGGCGAAGTTGGGCATGGGCTCCCTACTCTTCGAGCTGCGTGCTGATGCGCATGGCCTCGTCGATCGTGGTGCGGCCACTGACGACCAGGCGCACGGCATCCCGCCGCAGGGTGTTGCCGCCCATCTGTTCGCGACCGATCTGCATGAACTCGTTGGGATCGCCCCGGTTCACCGCCTCGACCAGCGCGTTGTTCATATCGAGAATTTCATACACGGCCTGGCGCCCCTGATACCCCGTGTTGGCGCAATGACCGCAACCCTGGCCGTGCTTGTACTGGAAGTTGTCCACCCGGTCGCCAAGTTCCGACTTGAGCCAGAGGTGCTCGTGCGGCGCTGGCGTGTAGGGAGCGGAGCAATACTCGCAGGTAACGCGCACCAGACGCTGCGCCAGCACCATCTGGATCGACAGGGCCACCATGTAGCGCGGCACACCCATGTCGAGCAAACGAATCGGCGTCGACAAAGCATCGTTGGTGTGCAGCGTCGATAGCACGAGGTGGCCGGTCATCGCGGCGCGCATGCCGATCTCCGCGGTTTCCTGGTCGCGCATTTCGCCCAGCAGGATGATGTCCGGATCCTGCCGCAACGCGGTACGCAGCACGCGACTGAAGGAGAGATCGATCTTCTCGTGCACCTGTACCTGATTGAGGCCGGGCAGGCGATATTCGACCGGATCCTCGACGGTGATGATCTTCTTCTCCGGCGTGTTCAGTTCGTTGAGTGCCGCGTACAGCGTGGTGGTCTTGCCCGAGCCGGTGGGTCCGGTCACCAGCACGATGCCGGACGGTCGCGCGATGGAATGGCGGAAGCGTTCCAGGATGCGCGGCGGCATATGCAGCTTGTCGAGCAGCAACAGGCCCGTGTTCTGCGCCAGCAGCCGCATGACCACCGATTCGCCGTGCTGGGTCGGCATCGACGAGATACGAATGTCGATCGCCGTGTTGCGCAACTTGATGTTGAAGCGACCATCCTGCGGCAGGCGCTTTTCGGAAATATCCAGGCCGGACATCAGCTTCAGGCGCAGTACCAGGGCGGTCGAAATTTTAGGGTCGGCCTCGGTCTGGATGTGCAGCACACCGTCGATGCGAAAGCGGATGATGAGCGATTTCTCCTGCGGCTCGATGTGAATATCGGAGGCGCGCATCTTGAGCGCCTCTTCAAACACGGTATTGAGCAGTTTGACGACCGGAGCATCCTCGGCACCGGCAGTGAGGCCCAGGATGTTGCCGAACTCGGTCGACACGTCGCCCATGTCGGCCGTCAACTCCTTGGCCAGGCCGTGGATTTCCGCGGCGCGGCTATAGACCCGATCGATGGCGGCGAGCAGCTGGCTTTCCGTCACCACCGCAAGATCGATCTCGCGCCTGAGCGTGCGCGCCAGCTCGTCGAAGGCGGCAAGGTCGGTAGGATCGGCCATGCCGACGACCAGCAAGCCGGCCCGCTCGTTGAGCACCAAGGCCCGGTGGCGTCGAGCCTGGGCTTCCGGCAGGAGCTTGATCAGATCAGGCTGCAGCTTGAAGGTCTTGAGGTCGACGAAATCTGCGCCGAGCTGACGTGCGAGGCCGTTCGAAATGCCTTCTTCGGTGACATAGCCGCTTTCCACCAGCACTCGGCCAAGCTTGCGGCCCGAGCGCTTCTGCTCCTCAAGTGCGAGCTTGAGTTGCTCCACCGTAACGAGGTCCTGCTGCACCAGCATGTCACCAAGACGGATTTTTTCCGGACGTGCCATCAGGCGGTCTCCATAGCAGCCTTAGAATCGGGGCCTTTGCAGCCGCGATTTTGCACGAAAGCCCATTCGGCTGATCGCTCGGAAACGCACGTTTTTCGGAGGCACCCGCACGTGTTCCATGTTGTCCTCGTCGCTCCGGAGATTCCGCCCAACACGGGGAATGTCATCCGGCTTTGCGCAAATACCGGGGCGAAACTGCATCTGGTGGAACCGTTGGGCTTCGATCTGTCGGCTGCCCAACTGCGCCGGGCGGGAATGGATTACGCCGAAATCGCCTGCGTTACGGTGCACCCGAATTGGGCCGCGTGCCGGTCCCTGCTGGGCGAGGCCAGGCTGTTTGCTCTGACCACCAAGGCGCAACGACGCCATACCGACGACGACGCCCAGGATGCCGCTGCGCCAAAGTTTCTGCCCGGCGATGCGTTCGTCTTCGGCGCGGAATCGTGCGGCCTGCCAGCGGAGGTATTGGCAGAAATCGACGAAAGCCATCGTCTGCGGCTGCCACTGATACCGGGCAATCGCAGCCTGAACCTGTCCAACGCCGTGGCAGTGATGGTTTACGAGGCGTGGCGGCAGCAGGGATTCGCCGGGGGCGAATAGCCCTTCATTCGTGTTTCGGATCCCGCGCCATCAGTTGCTCTACCGCCGCACGAGGAGTAACGCGGCCGTCGAGAACGGCGGTCACCGCCCGGGTGATGGGCATCTCGATACCAAGCTCGGCGGCTCGGCGGGCGACTTCGCGCGCGGCAGGCACGCCTTCGGCAACGTGGCCGAGTTCGCGGGTAATGTCGGCCAAAGCCCGTCCCTCCGCCAGGAGCAGGCCGACGCGACGATTGCGCGAGAGCTCGCCGGTACAGGTGAGGATCAGGTCACCCATGCCGGCCAGGCCGTTGAAGGTTTCGCGCCGGGCGCCGAGCGCCTCGCCAAACCGGGTGATCTCCACCAGGCCGCGCGTGATCAGGGCGGCACGGGCGTTGAAGCCGAGGCCGAGGCCATCGCAGATACCGGTAGCGATCGCCAGTACGTTCTTTACCGCGCCGCCGACTTCAGCGCCGATCAGGTCCTGATTGGCATAAACGCGCAAATTGCCACCGTGCAGGTTCTGCGCAATGGCTTCGGCAAATCCTGCGTCGGTGGCCGCCAGCGTAATGGCTGTGGGCAGTCCGCGCGCCACCTCGAGAGCAAAGCTCGGCCCGGTGAGTACGCCGCAAACGGCATCGCCCATGACCTCGGCCACCACCTGATGCGGCAGGAGGCCGGTGCCGGCTTCGAGTCCCTTGCACACCCAGAGAAAGGGCTTGCCCGGCGCGAGGGTCTTGATCCGCTCCAGCAGGAATCGCAGACCGGCCAACGGTGCGGCAAGAATCGCCAAGTCGGCATCGCCCAGCGCGGTTCCGATATCCGCCGTGACCCGCAACGCATCGGGGAAACGGCAGGCCGGGAGGTAGCGTAGGTTTTCCCGCTGCCGAGCCATCTCCCCGGCGCGGGCTGCATCGCGCGCCCACAAGGTGACTGCATGCCGTCCGGCGAAAGCGATGGCCAGCGCCGTGCCCCAGGCTCCGGCGCCGAGTACGGCTATCCGCATCGCGTCCTATCCAACGGGCGCCAGGCCCCGCCACGGCGCTTGACGCTGATTGTCCCGGCGTCGGCCTGCACTGAAACATCGTGGTCGCTGGCAGTCGGCATCGGCTACAAGCCCCAGACTTGCGGCACCTTGAGAAATCCACTTTGCCCGTCGCGATGCCTGACCTTGACCCAACCACCGGGAACGGCTTCGACCAGTTCCAGCACCACGTCGCGCTCCGCCTCAAACACCAACCCAGCCTTGTCGTCGGCGGCGGCGCGAACCGGGACGCGATCGAAACGCACAATGACATTGCGCTTTTCGGCCAGGTGCTTTTTTTCGATCCAGGCCAGATCGCCCCGGCTGTCGCGCACCTTGGACCAGCCGTCGAGACTGACCACAAGCTCGACCGGCGTGCCGGCCATCACCACAAACAAGGGCTTCGACTTGACCGACGGCGCGTCGTACATCGGCGCCGCCTCAACGAGAGTCCGGTAGTCGAGCGCCCACGCCGGCAAGGCCGCTGCCAGCGCACCCAGGGTCAATACGGCGGCAGGAAGTCGGCGTCGCACCATCGCCGACTATTGCAGCTGGATCCGGCTTTCGCCCTGCTGCTGCTCCATCAAGCGCTGCTGGTAGAGCGACTCGAAGTTCACCGGGGCGAGGATCACGGGCGGAAAGCCGGCGCGATTGACTGCATCGGAAACGGTTTCGCGCGCATAGGGAAACAGGATGTTCGGGCAGGCTACGGCGAGAATCGGCTCCAGATCCTGCTCCGGCACGTTGCGAATCTGGAAGATTCCGGCTTTCGCCACTTCAACGAGGAAGAAGGCCTTCTCGCCTTCCGTAGCCGTTACAGTGACCGTCAGCGCGACCTCGTACATGCCTTCGCCAATCGTGTTCGCCGTACTCTGGATCTGCACTTCGATGTTCGGCGTCTCGCGCTCCAGAAAAATCTGCGGCGCGTTGGGCACCTCGATCGAGAGGTCCTTGACGTAAATCTTTTCAATGCTGAAAACCGGCTGCTCGTCGCTCATGATGAATTGTAGGTGAGGGGGAAAAGGGTGATTCTACGCGGCCAGCAGTGTATCCAGTTTGCCCTGACGCTCCAGTTCATAGAGCTCATCGCAACCACCGACGTGCGTCTCGCCGATATAAATCTGCGGAACCGTACGGCGGCCCGTCTTCTGCATCATTTCCTCGCGCCGCTCCGGCTGCAGATCGACCCGCACTTTCTCGATATCCGTGACGCCCTTGCGTGTCAGCAGTTGCTCGGCACGCACGCAATAGGGGCAAACCGCCGTGGAATACATCAGAACCTTGGACATTTGACACTCCGTACTCAATGCTTGATCAGGATTTTGTCGTCAGCGGAAGATTCGATTCCAGCCACGCCGAAATTCCGCCGGAGAGGCTGAACACCTTCTCAAAACCGCCCTTCTTCAACTGCCCGCAGGCCGACGACGACCGATTGCCCGAGGCGCAGCAGATGATGATCGGCCGTTCCTTGAACTTCTCCAGCTCGGACATCCGCTTGTCCAGTTGGGCGAGCGTGATGTGACGTGCCCCGGGTATGTGTCCGGAACTCCACTCGCCGGTTTCACGCACGTCCAGCACCAGCGCGTCTTCGCGATTCATCAACAGGGTCGCCTGGGCCGGCGTCAGGTTCGCCACGCCGCCACCGGTCAGCATCGGCCACAGCAGCATGCCGCCGCTGATGCAGGCGAGAGCCACCCAAATCATGTTCTGCTGCAAAAATTCCATTGTTGTCTATTCCCTGTGTGCAGAAACGCCGCAGAACACCTCGCGCATCAGGGCGATGAGCTGAAGGGTGCGCTGGTCGGCGATACGATAAAAAACCCGGTTGGCGTCCTTGCGGGTTTGCAGGACGCCCTTGTCGCGCAGAATCGCGAGGTGTTGCGAAATATTGCTTTGCGAAGTGCCGACCGCATCAACGATATCCTGCACGCAGGTTTCCTGGTCGCCGACCACGCACAGGATTTTCAAGCGCAAAGGATGCGAGATCGCCTTCAACGCCCGCGCCGCCGTTTCTATGTGCTCCTGCTTGCCAATCAGTTCGTTGATCGCTGTGTCCATTATTGATGCTGGCCTGTAATGTAGGTATATCTCTTATGGCGGCAATTTTGAATATTATAGAATACTACTTTGCACTTTCTGAACAGTCTGTTGCCGCGGGGGTCGCGGTAGGGACAGAGGTTACCCCCTGCCCCCCGCACAGATCCCTGCGAGCGGAACTACCGCACAAGGCTCCTGCCTCGGGTGTTTG
>Ga0156014_1126_pt1 | contig 40455 bp, 30 predicted proteins | sample RifCSPlowO2_02_FD_107668 | JGI IMG/M metagenome (GOLD analysis project Ga0156014, IMG submission 107668) | Rhodocyclales bacterium RIFCSPLOWO2_02_FULL_63_24 | reverse complement strand
CGCTTGTTTCGGCAGGAAACGCCGAACGATTGGGCCGATACCGTGGCGAAGGTGTCGGCAGCATTGGAGAAAGGGATAGGTGGCAGAACTGTCCTTTCATCCGCGCTCAGCAGGGCAGTGTCATGAAGAGGAAAACTAGACACCCGACGCAAAGTGTCGCCGACGAGGCGCGGCACGCCAATGCTTCGGCGTTATGGACGTCCTTGCGCGACGAGCCGACGAAGGCCGCGATCTGGCATGCACTGGCGCGCCACTACGCGGAATTCGATTTGCCGTGGCAAGAGGAATATGCCTCGAGTTGGGCGCTGAGCTGCGATCGGAGACCGAACGCGCAATTCGGGGACATGGTGTCTGGCGCAGGCTGGCGCGAACCCGACGGCCTGCGTCTATTGGGGCAGCCAAGGTTGTCCAACACGGATGTATTGGCCGACAGGTTTGCTGCGGCGCTGGAGACTTGCCCCGAAGACTGGCTAACTTGTCTCTTCCTGACGCGCCTGCGGGAAACGCTCGGCGAGCCAGAGACGGCAAGGCAACTGATGGAGCGCGCTAGAGGTCTTGAGGTGATCGAAGGGGAAACTCTGCACTGGATCGGAGTGTGGCGATTGCGCTCGGGCGATGCGCGCGGCGCGGTTGTCGCGCTCTCCCCGTTGATCGACATCCGCCCGCAACGTCACGGCTCGATGATGTTTCTCGGCGAGGCCTTGTCGCGCGCCGGAATGGCAAAGGCGGCCGAAGAGGCCTTCAGCCGTGCTTCGCGATCGTCGAATCCAGAGTTTCTCAAGACCTTGTCGGCGAGGGTGTACGCGCAGAACTACTGGCGAGAAGCAATGGCAATGCTGTACAAGGTGCTGGCACTCAACGCAAGGGATGAGGGTGCGTGGCTGGCGCTGGCGCAAATACAGTTGGATACATACCGGCTTGCCGAGTGCTGCGAGAGTCTGCGCTGTGCCGTAGCGCTGGCGTCCGGCAACCGGCAGGCGACGCTGCTGGAGGCGGACTTGCATGGACGCTTGGGCGACGCGAGAAAGCATCTGGAAATGCTTCTAGACCAATACTGGAAGGGCGAAGGCACGCCTTCGGGGTTGGCCTCGTCCATCGCCATGGCCGCGTTGTATCAAGACGATATGTCGGCGGAGGTAAAGGCGGATTTGCACCGCCGCATGTGCGCGCCGATGGCCGAGGCGGTTTCCACCCGATATGATTTTTCGGCCGCAGGGAGATCGGCATCAAGCCGGCTGCGCATCGGCTACGTCAGTGGCAACCTGCATCGCCAGCACCCGGCCAGCCTCCTGCTCCTGCCACTGCTGGCTCGGCACGATCGGGATCGCTTCGAAATCCATATCTACTACTCGGGGGCGATGTACGATGAATATACGCAGCGGGCAAGAGAATGCGCGGACCGCTGGGTGGAGGCGGCGACCCTGACGGATCCAGAATTGCATCGGACGATCGTTGAGGGCGACGTGGATGTACTGATCGATCTGGCGGGGCACACCAATAATCATCGCCTGGGCGTTTTTGCCATGCGTGCGGCGCCGGTGCAAGCGAGTTTTATTGGGTATCCACATTCGACTGGTCTGCCGGGAATGGATTGGATCATCGCCGACGACGTGGCGGTTCCGGAAGCGCATGCGCATTTGTGCAGCGAGCGCGTCGCGCGCTTGCCCGACAGCGTCTTCTGCTGGGCGCCGATGGACGATTATCCGCTACCGGCGCCGAGGCCGGCCGCAGCGCCGGTGGTTTTCGGTTCGTTCAACAAGGCCATGAAGATTTCGCCGAGGACGGTGGCGCTGTGGGCCGAGGTGCTACAGGCAGTGCCGGATTCGCTCCTCCTGCTCAAGGCGCCGTCACTGGATGACAGAACGGTGCGGGATCGTTTCGCCAATTTCTTCTCCCGGCGTGGCGTTGCCCACGAACGTATTCTATTCCGCGGTCCATCCGGGCTGCGGGAGATGATGGCGGAGTATGGTGATATTGACATCGCGCTCGATCCGACGCCTTATAACGGCGGCATGACGACCTTGCAGGCACTGTGGATGGGCGTGCCGGTGGTCAGCTTGGCAGGGGACAGCTTCGCTGGGCGTATGGGGGCGAGTTTTCTGACCGCCTTGGGCAGGCAAGACTGGCTCGCACTGGACGAGGACGGCTACGTGGACGTGGCGATTCGGCTGACGCGGGATTGCGCTGGCTGGCGGCAAAAGAGGGAAGCCCTGCGGGCACGCATGGCTGCGTCGCCGCTTGCTGATATCGAATGCTACACACGAAATTTCGAAAACCTGCTCGCTGGGTTGGCATGTGCAAGGCCAGTCAGCGCGAGTGCTTGCTGCCGGCACCGGCGGTGGTGAACTGTTGATGGCCCCCCCGCCCCGGCTTTCCGCAAAACATATCTTTTCCCGCCATGGCAGGCCAAAGATTTTCGGTGTCAATACCGCTAATGTTGTCGGTAGCGCGTGCAGTGAAGTAACTCCTGAATCTGATCGCCCAGGATCTAACTTCTTCGGTCAGAAAGTTCTCGCTCTCGCAAGACTTTTCAAAATCCTTCCACCGGTCAAACTCACGACCTCCATGATCTCGCCGATAGCGATAGGCTTGAATCCGCCCCATTTACTTCCTCCCCTGGTTCTTCTATTTGAATTTGGCGCACTAACTACTCAGGTAGCCAGCGGCGGCTGATTCATTTACTCTTTCAGTTCAACCTTGACCAGTCCTCTGACGCAGTTGCCGACGAATATGCCATTCGCCTTACGAAGGTCATCCAAGTCCAAAGGTTGCTCCAATATTCGCCTCGTCGGGTCCGCGAGTAATTGCGCGCGCAATATCCCTGGCAATGCACCTTCGCACACCGGAGGCGTGATAAGAGTATCGCCGCAGTGAATGAATAGATTGTGGCGCGTCGCCTCGGCGACGCGGCCATGCTCATTCAGTAGAATAATTTCGTAAGCCCCAAGCTTGCATGCACGCATATATTCTGAATCGTAGACTTGTCTCGCTGTCGTTTTGTGACGGCGAAATATGGACGTACTATCAATGCGATATGGGCTGACCAAAATGTGCAAAAGAGTTGTTCTGGCGCGTTCGATTGGAAGATCGGTAAGCGACAGACTGCCGTCATGCGCGAGCTGGAGACGAATTCGACGCGGCTCGATGAAACGAGCACAGAAAGAACTTATGGTTGTTTTAAGTTGGGCGAGATCGAGCCGAAAATCGAAGCAACGCGCTGCTTGAGCGAGTCTCGCCAAATGAAGCTCTAAAGCCTCAACGCCAGATGTCGGTGCATACAGCATCGACTCCAGCAACCGAAAATCACGATTCACTACACGAAGAAACCGAGTCTTGAGTTGGACTTCTGCATATTCTGCTTCAGCGGAAGAGTCGTGCACGATGCCGCTTCCAACACCCATTGCAGCTTTACCTGACTGTGTAGTGACGATGGTGCGAATAGCCACACTGAAGCGAAAGTCGCAGTGAGGTTCTATATATCCGATTAGTCCGCAGTATATTCCGCGTGCAGCTGGCTCAAGGCTGCTGATGATTTCCATGCTGTGACGCTTGGGTGCACCCGTGATTGATCCACATGGAAATAGGCTCTGAAGGATTCTCGAAAGTCCGGTGTCGCGTGATACCTGTCCGATAACGGTTGAAGTCATCTGATATAGCGTTTCATAAGTCTCGATCTCAAACAGCGAGGCAACGTTGACAGTGCCAATTTCCGCTACACGTCCAATATCATTACGCAAAAGATCCACAATCATTAGATTTTCGGCTTGGGACTTTGTGTCTCTTTGCAACTGCTCCGCCAACTGTTTATCGCTAATAGCGTCGTTACCTCTTGGAGCTGTACCCTTCATGGGTCTGCTAGTGAGCGTTGTGCCACAACGGTCCAGGAACAACTCCGGCGACAGCGAGAGTACCCTGCATTCGGGGAAGTTTAGGAATGTGGCATAGGCTACGCATTGCTCGGAACGTAGCTTGCGATAGAGTGCAGCCGGCGGACCTGCAAAGCAAAAAGAGTACGGTGTCGTATAGTTAATTTGATAGGTTTCACCTGCCCTTATAAGCGCCTGGATGTAAGTGAACTTTTCCAGGTAACTGGCCTCTGCTTCATTAAACCGAGCGGCGTAAATCGCACTTTCGTCGTTTCCACCCAAATGTGCGAGCAACTGGTCTACATCACTGCGCGTTAGCTGCTGATATCCGTCAAACGCATAGAAATGCAGCAGAGGAGCATCGTCACTGTATTTGCTTGAATGGTCCGGCATTGGTAGGTTGTGCAGAGGATAGCCGCATTCATATCGCATATACCCGCACAAATGTCTACCGGCACGTTGCTGCGCCTCGAGTGCGTCAAGTGCCGGCGCCACCTCATCGGCCACGTTTGCAGTAATGCAACCTATGGGATTTTTATAGAAACGAGCCGAGTAGGTCGGAGATCGAGTGTCTTCAGTGAGCGCGAAAATATCTTCACGTTCGAGATGCGTCATTGAGGGTAGCATTGATTAATGACGTCGGCAATTCGGCTTGGGTTCGAGGGCAGTGCTGCTTCGGCACAGGCATGTGCCTCGGCGCGTTGGCCCCAATGATGGGGTGCAAGCCGCTTCATCGAGACTTGCTGGAACTGAGTTAGCCATGGCGGATGCGTGTGGAATATGGAAGGTGCCATCTCGCATGGTGCTGCTTGAGGCCGTTAGCGATCAGGAAAGACGCAATAGCCACGGAGAGACATCATGGATATTGGGTATCACGAGATGATGCCGCGTCTCTCTTCTGACCACATCCACCATACGGCGCATGTCTAACGGCCCCCTTCACAACGTCTTTTCTTCTCAGATCGCTCTCAGGCGGGCAATTTCTTGTTCGATTGCGATCTGATATCCATGTCGGCGTGCCCACGTGAGAGCCCATCTATATTTACGGCACGCGGCAGTATGCCGTCCGGCATGCGAATCGAGTCGACCGCTTAACGCCAAATAATAGGGAGCAAGCAGAAACACTCCCCAATGTGCAATGGATTGACGCAAATACGGCAATAACGCATTAGCCCCGGTAAAATCGCGCCGCTCGGCGAGGCGTCGGGCAGCTCCTATAACGAAGTAGGGCGCACCGCGCGGGTAGTCTGGAAAAATCGATACATTGCTGCTACGTTGGATATGGGCACTGAACTCGTCAATTTTGCCTTCGGCAACGGCGAGAAAGAATCGGGCAACGCGACTCCACAGATTGAGGTCGTGTCGAGCGGCTGTTTTGGCGAGATCATCAGCATGAGATTTGAGGCTGGCGTAGTCACTCGATAATAAGGCGAGGAGTCCAGCGCAGTGGAACATCAATCCTTCGTTTTCAGGGCGTTCGGTATCGCGAGCGAGGCTCAATCCGGCCGAAAAATATTCGGCACTACGTTCCGAATGGCCCAAGAGGGCGGCGGCAAACGATAACCTGGATAGCGCAAGACAACCCAGATTTTCTGTCAGATGAGGAATTCCGTCGTGTTTCCTGCAGATCGTGTCGACGCCTTCTGTCAAGCAACTGTCGTAAGCAGCTTGCAGGTGCCGACAAGCACTGTCAAGCTTGCCAAAGTTTACTAATACCTCGGCCACCGCACAATGAGCAATGGGGAGCATTCGGGGTCGGCGATACTTTAGAGCTAGGGAGAGTAATTCGCGCCGTGCGTGAAGGCTAATGGTGTAGCTTTCGTTCGGCGAGCAGACAGACATACCTCGAAGAGCGTGGAAGTACCCAACCTCGTCACCAATTTGCTCGGCGAGTACTAGTGCGCGCTGATAGACGCACTTCGATTCAGGCGCGCCATAACCGAGCGACTCCTGAGCCGCGATCCCCAGTTCAAGCTGGATACCGAGCTCTGTACGCAAGTCATCATCGCCGCTCACCTTGAGCATGCGCAAAGCTTCTCGGTATTGATTGCACGCTTCGTGGAGAGCGCCGAACCACATCGCCTGCCGTGCCGCACGTATCCACCAGTCAGTCGCACCGCGAGCCAAACCTGCCTCACCAAGGTGATAGGCAACGACTTCGGGTCGCTTCTCAGAGAACTGTGGGTAACGTTCGATCATCATGACTGCTATGCGAGCGTGAAGTTCTCGACGCTCAGCGACATCCTGGCGTGAAAGTACTGCTTGGCGCAGCAAGGCATGGCGAAAACCATAGACTGAATGAGCGCTCTGGGCACTCTGCGGACATAAAACACCTTGCGCAACAGCTTCGGCTAGCTGCGCCTCGACGTTTTCATTCCCACCGTCTACCAGTTCGAGCAACCAGTCATGTCGCGCATTGTCGCCCAGCACAGCAGCAATCTCTGCGATCGTACGAAACGAAAACATACGCGACAGAACTGCGTCGACCTGGCTGCCCTGCACGGGCATGTCGCCGCCGGAGACTTGTGCGCTTCGATAGAAAAGTGCCAGTTCTTCCAGATAAAGAGGATTGCCGTTTCCGGTCGCCGCAAGATCGAGCAGCATTTCCTCAGTAATGTCCGGACAATGATGACGTAACAGATCGCACGACTCGCCCAGCGTAAGTACTGGTAAGGTTATTCTTGCGCAGCCCGCGAAGCATCGTCCAGCGACAAATTCGGTTGTCGTAGCGATGACGAACAGTCCGCCTTCTGCTCGACGCATGATCTGTTCGAGTACGTCGAGCGAGGAGGCGTCAGCCCAGTGGATGTCTTTCCATATCCAAACAGTATTTTCGTGCAAGCATTGACTGACCAGGCGGGCGAATATATCCACAAGCGACTTTCGCAGGAATATCGGGAGGGTAGTCAAGGTAGCACCAGCGACTTCGTCGGGCGTTAGCAAGTAGGATATCAGCGAGACGATGGCATCCGGTGTATCGTCGAGACTGGCACGCCGAATTGCGTCGGGAAGTTCCTCCGACTGTTCGCGACCGAGGAATTGTCGCAACACGTTGATGATTGTATGAAATGGGCGCTGAGCACATTCTTGTTGTGACGATGAGTTAAGTACGATGGCGGCTTCATTGGTAACTTCATGCGCTCGCAGGGCTTCTCTAATAAGCCGCGATTTACCACTTCCCTTGTCGCCCGAAAGAAGCAGCATTGACGAATTTTCAGCTCCTTGCCGCAGGCCGACGACGTGCTGCACGAGTTCGCTCCCGCCTACCCAAGGCGATATTTCGTCGCTAAGAGGACACACCGAATAGTTCTCTATCATGCCGTAGCAGGAGCCAATACCGGGCAGCCCGCTAAGTTCGACGAAGCAGAAGTTAGCTTTAGCGGCGGCCCAGAACTCTGCGCTAACTGCTATCCGGTGCGGCTGTGCCCGCTCTAGAAGCCGCCACGCGACGTACGCAAGATCGCCCCCCATATTAGGTCGTCCACGATCGTCTAATACGGTCTCCCCAGTATGTAATGAGACGCGCAGACCCCCTTCGGCAATTTGCTTGGCAAGGCCAGGGATCGATCCGCACGAAGCCTCGCGGACCGAACTGCAGGAAAAAAAAGCAACCAGCGGGTGCCCCGACATGTAGCTGGCGACAATCCCGGCGTTGCCTCGAATTAGCCGCAACACTCGATCTCGCAGAAAAGCCGATGCCGGCTGAACATCGCAACTCATTACGATTACCGGCCGTCGGCGGCGACGATTTCGTAACGTTTCGCATCGATCCAGCGGATTGTTGTCGTCGTCTTCGCCTTCAGCCGCCTCCGGCGTCTGTATATATTTGCGCATTGACCATTCGATGACCTTCTGCACGTAGACTCGCTGACACAATACATCGCCGCATTTTTCGACACATTGGTGCAGATCTTCAATGAATTTACCGTGCACCTCTCGGTAATAGCGACGCTGGAATTCGATCCATGCGCTGACTTCTGGCGTATCAGTAATGTCGACCCCATCCAGATAATCGCCACGATAGAGTTGGGCAACATTGTTTATTAGGAAAGAGCATTGCTTGGCACGGCGAAGCTCAGGTGTCCATTGAACAACGCCGTCTTTGAATTCACGTGAGTCTAGGGAAAAACCTTCGCTCGGCCTCAGATGGACTGTGAAGCGGTCGGCGACAACAATATTAGGGAACCCTACGGCGTCCAACGTCTGGCGGATGGCGGAAACACTTTGGCGCAGACTACTCTGCGCGCCCTCGCGCGACGAATCAGGCCAGAAAAGTTGGCACAAGCGGTCTCTAGGAACCGGCGAAGACTGTTCAGAAAGATAGGCCAGTAAGGCAAAGCGTTTTCCGGTACCGAGACCAGTCGCCAAATTCCCGCCAACTTCGAACCGCGGGGTTCCCAGCAGCAACAATCGGCAAGTTTCCATGATTGAAGACCCTCAAAATACTTATAGGACCGGTGCGCGCACGTTGCACCTATCCAGCCGCCTGAGGACGATTCATCACAAACAGGATAGCAGAGCGCATCGACCGGGAAAAGAAAGAAAAACGCTTCTTGCGCTACAATTTTTGTGGCACATGCGTGGCTTGGAATAGAAACCCTTAGGGGATCGCTGGACAAGTCACCGCAAATCGCGGCGGCATGAGTAAATCGAGACAGAATAGTGCAACGAACCAAATTCTGGTCGAATAGCCTTATAAAAACCCGAAGATAATTGAAAGTGAGGAGTGGAACTCGACTTCCATTTCCAGCCTTCGAATAATGCGGTTCGATCAAGGCACGGAACATCCAATGCGCATTCAATGTTTCCCCTACAAACTTCTCATCGCAGACGCGAACGCAGGACTTCCGCCTCTCCTTTCATGCATCTCACGCAAGGGGCCGTCGTAGCGTCGCGAAACACTGACTGCCTGAGTTCGATTCTTGACCTCAAGTTGCCGCAGAATGGTGGCAACGTGGTTCTTGACTGTCCCGACTGAAAGGCCAAGATCGCGGCAAATTTCCTTGTTGCTATATCCTTTGGAAACAAGCGTCAGTACTTCCTGTTGCCGTGGCGTCAAGCTACCTAGATATTCTTGTTCGCGCGCCAATTCAACGCTGCCGCCAACGACCCTTCCGGGCTGCCTACGGCTGCGCAGGATATGGTCGAGCATCTCTTCAGGTAGATAAATCCCGCCAGCAAGCACCAAGTCAATGGCACCGAGGAGCACATCGCTGCCAGCGGAAAGTGGGACGAACCCACGTATTCCCATGTCGCGACCACAAGCAATGGCCTCCGGATCGAAGTTCTGCGCGATTGCAAGTACAGGCAAGCCGGGAAAATTTAACGACCATGATCTTGCGAAGTCTGTAGAAACTTGATTCGAGGATTTCGCATCGAAAATGACTAGATCTATCGCCATCTGATTGCGAACCTGCGTAACAGCATCGGCTATATTCTTTGATTCGAGGAGCCTTCCCACTCCTGCTTTAATAAGCACGGCCTTTATCCCAGCGCAAATTAACTCGCTCTCGCTGACAATGAGATAGCACGAACTGGTTTTCCCAAACATCATCGTTCCTTTCAAACTATACTCAAGAAGCCCCCGCATTCCGATACACATAATCTGCGATTTGGCTCATGGCTGTGCCAGGTTGGTGCACCAGCAATGTCATCAACCATAATGCACATGCGTCAGTGCCGCGTTATTGCGCATGCAATCATGCACTTATTTAACATCGGGATGCTATTTCAAGCCATTGTTCACCTACATGGTATTCAACAATTTCCGTGGCCCTGTGTCGCTACAGCGCCGCAATCTCTGATACCTATCGCGCTCAATTGCTCGGCCTCGACTGACGTTCATGCGATTGCCCTGGCACATGCCCTACGTCACCTGCCGAGCGACCTATATGTTCAACATCTGCAGAGCGCTACCATTTCTATCTTTTATCTATATCGCGTTTCCGTATCGCCCACATCCATCAACCGGGTCAGTTTCGGCGGGCACGGTACAGCATGGTGCAATTAGCCCGGCAAAGGAAGGAAGCCCCCCGGCTCTGCCGGGGTGACAGTATCAGTTTGACATTTTCTGGAGTGTGGAAATTGACGGCTTACAGCAGTCCATGTACTGAGGCGGTTGTATGTTGGGGATTTGACGTTGGATTGCGAAAAGCCCCCGGCTTTGCCGGAGGATGGTTACTCCAGACAGCAACACGACCAAGAATTATTCGACAACGACTCCCCGCCAACATTCCGCAACTATGCTCCCGAAACATATTCGCTTACTCTTCGTAGGCAATCACCCACTTTCCCGTGAAGGACCCAGGGTTTTGCTGGCAAAACTGGAGGAAGAGGGCGATGTCTGCGTGTCGCTCATAGAAGCGGTGTGTTGCGAGTCGGCAATACATGAAATGAGCAGCATGACAAGTACTTTGGATCTGGTGCTACTCTCATGTTCATCGTTGGTCACTACCAAGCAAACCATTAAAGCGATTCGACGGAACTATGTTGATTTGCCAATTATTGCATTGAGCAACGACGACGATCCCGAATCGCTTATAACTCTTTTCGAAAGCGGAGCGCGGGCGGTCATCCAGAAAGGCTCGTCTCTGGCAACAATTCTCTCGGCAATCCGACTAACCTTGGCTGGCAGCGCCTATCTGCCAGAAAGTCTGTTGGAGCTGCTGTGCCGCCCCTGCGAAAAATCTGCCCCGGCAGGCATCCCTGCCAATCAGCATCCACCAAAACGTCAACCATGCCTAACTCCAAGGCAGCAAAGAGTTCTTGATCTTCTGCTGCAAGGCAATTCGAACAAAGAAATTAGCAAGGAACTGAACCTTTGCCAGGGAACAGTCAAGAATCATGTAAGCGTTCTCCTGCGGCGCTTAGGAGTTAAAACCCGGAAAGGCGCTATTTTGCAGGCGGGGAAAAGGGATTTCGCGTAAGCATCCCCCGTGTTCCGTGTTAACGGTGTCGGATTTCCGTAGAAATCTGGCGTCGGTGAGCTGGGAGCGCAACGAAGCGAGCCGGGTGTGATTCTGATTTTTGAATGTCAGGCATGGATATGCCGGTTTTACGATTTGCTGCCCGCAGGGCTTCCGGCGGATGGATTGCGCAGCAATCGTCGTCTGGCAGCTGCGCGCGGCAGATTCGGTGCGGATGGGGTAGAAAGCTGTCCAGCCGGTGGAAACGCAGGCGCGACACCGGCACCAACCTCCAAGCCAGTTCCGATGCCGCGCCCCGAAGCCCCCTTCTGCCGGGGACGACGTTGCGTGCGAAGTATGTCATGACGCAAGCGTTCCCGGCACTCACCCCATTGGCGCTGACTGCCAATGGACCTTCCCGGAAGACGCTACCTGTGCGCCGGTTGCCGCACGGCTGTGCTGATCTGCAGCCACTGCGATCGCGGCCACCGCTACTGCACCACGACCTGCGCCGAAGAAGCCCGCCGTCACGCCCGGCGTGCGGCCGGCTTGCCGCGGCTGGGCGCCGTTCGCCGGCCCAGTGCGATGGATCCCTACCTGCCGTTCATCCTTGGAGACCTTGACCCAGTTCCCGCGGCTGCGCGCCAGCCGCCTCTACGACATGGTCAAGGCGCGGGGTTGTGGATGACCTCAATGCGCAGGCCGGCGTCTGGGTGCTCGGGCCTGCCGGCCTGCGCCTCTGCCCGGAGGACGAAACGCTGACCGTCAGCGCGGCCTTCGCCCAGGAGCGGGAACGCCTGCTTGAGTTGCCGGGCGATGCTTTCCCGACCGACGAGATCAAGGCCGTGCCGTCAGCACGGGATCTGCTGGCCCAGGCGGTGGAACGGGGTGAACCCTTGGGGCGGACCGTGCGCGCGCTGACCGATCTCCTGGAGTGTTACGGCGTGACCGAACTCACGGCGGCGATTGCCGATGCGATGACACGGGGTGTGCCGCATCCGAATGCGGTCCGGCAGGCCGCAGAGCGCCGGCGGCACGCCCAGGCGGAACCGCCGCCGCTTCCCGTGGCGCTGCCCGACCACGTGAAACACCGGGATGTGCCGGTGCGTCCCCACAAGCTCGATGACTACGACACCCTGATGGAGAGTGACCATGACGACTGCTGATGCGCGCCAGCGTGCCACGGCCTTGCAACTGCACGGGATACTGGCCCATTGGGCGCAGTGTGCCGACCAGTCCTGGCTGGATCCCTTACTGGCTTGGGAGGAAACCGAACGCGCCCGCCGCTCGCTGGAGCGCCGCCTGCGCTGCGCGCATATTGGGCGTTTCAAGCCGCTGGCCGATTTCGACTGGGCCTGGCCGCAGCAGTGCGATCAGCGCGCGATTGCGGAACTGATGACGCTGGACTTCCTGGCGTCGTCCTCCAATACCATCTTGGTCGGCAGCAGCGGCCTGGGCAAGACGATGATCGCCCAGAACATCGCGTATCAGGCCATCTTGCAGGGGCACACGGTAGCGTCCCGACGTGCCCGCGTAAATCACCACGCCACAAGTTTCGAAGCAGTGCAAATCTTGCACAAGTTGCCGAACCGTCGAGTTCAGCGCACTTTGTGGCCACCCTGGCGACCGGCGCGCTGTTTTTGATTATCGCAGTAATCACGAGTAGCAAGTGGGCTGCATCGAGGATTCGAGCTTTGTAGTCAGTAATGCGACTGCCACGTCGCGACGCCAGCGATCTTCCGCACGTGCAATCGACTTACCGCTGGATGTCGAAGGCCAACCGCAAGCCGCGCTGATGCGCCTTGACCTGATAGCTGAGCTGAGATGGAACCCCCATCTCAAAGAAGTAATCCTCCCAGGCTACGAGGATGTTCCGCCCCGTGTCGACCACTGTATCGATCACATCCTTGCGCACGCGGTCGAGAAGACCGATGCGCTGCAGGAACTTGTCGAAGGTCTCCAGCGAGATTTCCTTGAAGTCCCGAATACCTCCCATGTTGAGCGCAACAGTTTGGTCCGTTGGCATATAGGCTATGGTCGGTACAAGGTCGTAGGCCGGCGCCAATCGCGGCCGACGTGGATCCTCGTAGAGCAGAGACCAGTTCTTCACGTGGGCATCGCCATTCCCCATCAGCACATTGAAAGCTAGGCGCCGCGCCATTTCGCGCACGTCCTCGATTCCGCCGGCGTACTGCAGTAGGGTGCGGCCGATCAGTTCGTAGTTAGCGTGGCCGTACTTCTGGTTGGTACGCAGATTGAACACTTGTGCAAAATCTTCGATGTGGCGGCGCCCGGCGTTGCTTGTGCGATCAAAACGCTGCACTGCGTAAAACGGCTCACCTTCCCGGAATCCCGAAAGGTTCTTCAGATCAATCTGCTCGGGTTCCACCAGCATCACGTCGGGGACCTCAATCCCCACCGCCCGCGCGAGCGTCATGGATGCTGCTTCAATCATGGGCAGGCCTTCGTAATCGTTTGATGGAGGCTTGACGATGTAGTCGCCCAGTTCCTCCATCGCACTCGGCAGCGTGAAGCGATCATTCTTGCGCAGCATCGAAAACTTCATCTGCATACCGCCCAGCGAAAACTTCAGTTCGGGCGGCACCGAAGGCACGGCTGCAAAGGCGCTGCCGCGGTGGTTCTTAATAAGCTCGGGTGTTTCCGCAGGCGTGAGGACCGCTCCACCGGGAAGATCGCGGCCAAGGGCCACGAGCATGTCGAATTCTCGATCCTCGTGAGTTTTGAGTTCCGCCGCGATACGGCGGCGCAATCCGCCCTCGGGCAATAAGTTAGAAAAGAATGGTGGCGCTTTTACAAACGACGACTTGTGGCGTTCGTCGTGCAACAGCGCCTGGGTGACATCCTCGTCACCTGGGCGCCCAAGCGACAGGGAAAGGATTGGACGTCCGCTTCCGTAATCGAAGTAGGACTGATCGACCACGAATAAGGTCTTCTCATCAGGGAAGTGGGTGAGATAGCCCACGAGCACATCATTCAGACGCACTTCCAGACTGCGGATCACGGCAGTCATGGCGTGTCATCCTTTAGATCGGAAAACTCGTCCAGCAGATCGTGCGAGGCCGGTACAAAGATAGTGCGCGCGCTGCCGCCCAGACTCAGAGCCGCTTTAGATTGTCCGATCGGGACCAGCGCCAGCTCAAGCCCAAGAGCTGCGGCATAATTAATCACCGTGTCCAGATTCACATCTCCGCCGCGCTCGATCTTCGAAATCGTCGGCTGTCGCATGCCTCGCACTTGTCCCTGACGCAGGCCAAGCGAAACCCGCCGCTCGCGTAGGGTCGTGCCGAGCCGAGCGAGGGTTTCTTTGTTGTATATACGCTTTACCGTATCGGACATGGAAATAATATACGGAAAAGCGTATCAATATGCAATGCCGAGTTCGAGAAGCCGATGGGTACCGCACCGACCCAACAATACCCATCATGCAGTAAGGCTATATGAGGTTGGATCGGGAAAATCAGCCCCTCAACGCCTCCACTCGTCGCTCCACGTATCGAGCGACATCATCCCCATAAGCCCCTCTTGCCCCGCTCTGCGCCTCTTCTCTTCACGGTGCATCCCGAGTAACAGGTAAACAAGGGCAGCTCGCGTCAGTTGCAGGAGGCGCAGCGTCTTGCGTTCCAAGTCGGAACGGGTGATTCGGTAAGCCAGCGTGTCGTGGAAAGGTCCGCTGTCCGAAACCGGGAACCTGCCCGAACAACCGCCGCCAAAAATCACCGCTAAGCAAGGGCGTGCCACTGTCGAGTCAATGCCCGCGTAGTGGAGACCTTTGACCCCAAACGATCAAACTGATCAGGCACTTAGCTTTCGATTACCCCGCCGGTTGAGAAAGATGGGTTAGTAGGGGGCCTAAATTGGCACTGGGCGCACACCCATCATTCCACCGGACGCTGCGCGATAAAGCCGCGCAGCGTCCCTGACCTTGAACGTTCGGCCCCTTGTCGTCGTACGTAAGCGTTGGACTGATTGACAACAGCCGCATATGTTGTCACTATCTCCAACATGAAAGCTGTTCAGCTTGTTTGCACTCGTATCGTCTACTCAGCGTCGGCGTTCGCGGAATTGGTACTGTGGCGCCTCCCGAAACCACTCAAAGGATCGGCACACGCGTTCAAGTACAGGCTGGCCTATGTCGTGCGTGGTGCATGCGTTCTGCGCTACGACAACGAAGTTGGGAAGGGCGATCATCGGCATTTCGGTAGAAGGGAAAGTTCCTACGCATTTACTACGCCGGATCAGTTGATCGCCGACTTCCAAAAGGATATTGCGAGGTGGAACCATGAAAACAGTAACTCTTGATGTGCGTACCCCTGCCGATTCCATGGCCGAGTTTGCCCACGCCTGGAAGACAGGAAAAGCTCAGAAAACTGCGCGTATCAGCTTTGCCACTCCCGAATTGCTTTGGAGGGTGCTAACCGAAAAGCGGTGGGAACTTCTCAAGGTACTTTGCGGGGCGGGGCCGGTGTCCATACGCGAGGCCGCACGCCGCGCTGAACGCGACGTAAAGGCCGTGCACGGCGATGTTACTGCGCTGCTCAACGCTGGTGTGCTTAACAAGACGGAAGACGGCCACATTGTTTTTCCATATGAGGCTGTGAAAGTTGAGTTCTTGTTGCAAGCTGCATAGCGTGGCTGCGTTTGAAGGGCCGAACCCGGCGTTGCACGGAAGCTGCGCGATAAGCCTCGCGCAGCCACCTGAACTTGAACGCTCCTGAGCGCCCGCTTTCGTAACAGATGTATGACTGCATAAGGGCACACAGCACCAGTCCGAGGTTTTGGAAGCGGACACCTCAACGGCTTTCTGAAAATCGACCTCGGCAGCATGCGAATCGCATCGCTGACCACCCTACCGGTTCTGGCCGAAACCGCCCAACTGCGCGCACCGCCCCTGATCGTCGACGAAGTGCTGACGCGGCGCGACAGGCTGCACTGCTTCAAAGAACGCCGCGAGTGGCGCTTTTCCTGATTGCCGGCAAATTGCGGTCCAAGAGTCGGCGCCGACACTACGCCGTTGCCTCGCTACCGAACAAATAATGGATTGATCTGCGGCCGCTCAGCGACTAGGATGCCGAAGTCAACATGCCGCGACGGGAAAGGTCATGAACCGAGCACGTACTAGCGCAAGAGCAGTCAGACTTCTCCTGTCCATGGCACTGGCCGCGCTGCTGGGCGCCTGCGCCACCCCGCCGCAGTATTCCAAATCCGAGGACCCCTTCAAGGCGCTCTCGCCCAAGGCAAGTCGTGCCTACGCCGCAGCCAAGGTCTGTCTGCTGCTTAGTGAAAATACCAACAAGGCGATGGAACACCTCACCGAGGTCAGGAACCTGATGTCGGCCTTTGGGGGCGCCGGCGCTGATCTGGATCCCCGACGAGTGGTCAGCGACCTGATGGAAGCGCTCAACGCCCGGTTCCGGGAAACTGTCCGCGTCGGTGCCTTGACCGAAGTCGGCCCGCAGGGATGCAATCTGGCGCTCGGCCTCGAACTCAAACTCAAAGTTGGACAGATGTCGTTTCAGGACGTGTCGGTTGAAATATCGGGAACGGTGCTGGACGATAAAGGCAGGCCCCTGGACACGGTCCTGGGCGCCTACAAGGGCACCGTGCCCTACCCGAATTTCGCCGGCCCCGGCCCTGTCTTCACGTCCGCGTGGAACACGGCACTTTCGGCATTCGGCAAGGGACTGGACGATTCGAAGCCGATCAGCGCCTTCGTCGCCGGCTTGCCCAGGTATGCGGAACCGGGAACAGCGATGGCGGCAGCACCGACAACAATCGACCTGGCGTTCTGGGACAGCATCAAGAACAGCGCCAATCCCGTGGACTTCCAGGCCTATCTGCGCAAGTTTCCCACCGGCGCCTTCGAAAGCCTGGCCCGCTCGCGCCTGGCGGGGCTGGGTGAAGCCGCCCCGGTGCGGCTCAACCCGATCGCGCAGCCCACCGCCGGCAAGCTCAACTTCGGCAACTACCATGCGCTGGTGATCGGCATCGACAACTATCGTTCGGTGACGCCGCTGAAGACCGCAGTCGGCGATGCGAAGACGGTGGCCGAGCTGCTGCAGAAGGAATACGGCTTCAAGGTCACGCTGCTGCTCGATGCGACGCGCAACCAGATGCTGGATTCCTTCGACGATCTGCGCCGCACCCTCACCCATGCCGACAACCTGCTGATCTACTACGCCGGCCATGGCCATCTCGATGCCGATTCCGACCGCGGCTTCTGGCTGCCGGTCGATGCCGATGCCAACCGCCGCGCCAACTGGCTGTCGAACTCCGATATCGCCGACGTGGTGCGCGGCACGCGCGCCAAGCATGTGCTGGTGGTCGCCGACAGTTGCTATGCCGGCACCTTGACCCGCAGCCTGGCGGTGCAGATGACGGCGCTCGACGACTTCTCGCGCCTGGCGCAGAAGCGCGCGCGCACGGCGCTGGTCTCCGGCGGGCTGGAGCCGGTGGAGGACGCCGGCGGCGGCAAGCACTCGGTGTTCGCCAAGGCCTTCATCGATGCGCTGTGGGCCAACACCGGCGTCGTCGACATGAGCCAGATCTTCTCCTCGATGCGCCGCCAGGTGGTTCTCAGCGCCCAGCAGACGCCCCAATACAGCGATATCCGCCAGGTCGGGCACGAGGGCGGCGACTTCATTTTCGTGCGCAGAAAATAGCTGAATCGCGACCAAGCCGGGGGCTAGTATCATTGCGCCGTGGCTGCCATTTATCCCGAAACCAGCGGACGACCGACCGGTAACGTCCTGATCGACACACTCGTCTGGGGTGGTTCGTGGACCCCGATCCTCGGCCATGGCGTAACGCTCAACTGGACAACGTCGACCACCGGCCTCGGCGCCCCGGCCGAAGCCTGGACCAGCGCCGAGATCGACGCGTTGCGCGCCGCTTTGCAGTCGTGGGGCAATATCGCCAACCTGAGCTTCACCAATGACCCGGCAACATCGGCTGATCTGGTGTATTTCAAGGTCAGTGGCGCCACCATGGATTCGATCACCGGCGTCTCCGGCGTCCTTGGTTATCACGATACGCCGGACGGCTCGGCGGCGGCGCCCCTGCAAGGCGTATTCAATTCGAATGAGTTCATCGCCGGCAATCTGGCGCCGGGTGCCGACGGCTTTCTCACCCTGGTGCACGAAATCGGCCATGGCCTGGGGCTCGCCCATCCCCATGACGGCGGCGGCAGCGGCGAGGTCTTCCCCGGAGTCGGCAGCAACTCCGATCTTGGCACCTACCAGTTGAACCAGCACATCAATACAGTGATGTCCTACAACATCGGCTGGGCCGACGAGCCCTCCGGCAGCATCCTTTGGGGCGGTGCCACGGGGCCGATGGCGCTGGACATCGCTGCGGCGCAGGCGATCTACGGCGCCAACAGCAGTTACCAGACGGGCGACGACGGCTATCTGCTGCCGCAGACCAATGCGTCGGGCACCGGATGGAACTGCATCTGGGATGCGGCGGGCAGCGACAGCATAAGCAACGCGGGTGCGAGCGCCGACTGCGTCATCGACTTGCGCGAGGCACCGCTGACGGGCGCCAATGCCGGCGGCTATGTATCCTGGGTGCAGGGCATCGCCGGCGGCTATACCGTCGCCCATGGCGCGGTGGTCGAAAACGCCATCGGCGGCGCCGGAAACGACATCCTGCAGGGCAATGCCGCCGCGAATACCCTCGACGGCGGCGCCGGCACGGACGTCCTGACGGGCGGCGACGGCAGCGACACTTACCGTGTCGACAGCGCCGCCGATGTCGTCACCGAGACCAACGCGGCGGCCGCCGGCGGCATCGACCTGGTGCAGGCCTCCGTCAGCTATGCGCTCGGCGCCAACCTCGAACTGCTGACCCTGACGGGCAGTTCGGCGATCAATGGCACGGGCAACAGCCTGGACAATACCCTGACCGGCAATGCAGCGGCCAACCGGCTCGAAGCAGGGAACGGCAACGATACGCTGATCGGCGGCGGCGGCGCCGATACCCTGATCGGCGGCAGCGGCGCCGACAACTATGTGATCACCGATGCGCTGACCACCATCGTGGAGAATGCCGGAGAGGGTAGCGACACCGTAAGCAGCCAGGTCAGCTATACCCTGGGCGCAAACGTCGAGCGACTGGCGTTGGGCGGCAGTCTGGCGATCGATGGCACGGGCAACGAACTGGCCAATACGCTGATCGGCAATGCCGCCGCCAACGAGCTGGATGGCGGCCTTGGCGACGACACGCTGGACGGCGGCGGCGGGGACGATACCTACATCGTTTCCAGCACCGGCGACCGGATCGTCGAGGGAACCGATGGCGGTACCGATCTGGTCATATCCAGCCTGTCCCATACGCTTGCCGCGAATCTTGAAAACCTGAGCCTGACGGGTTCCGCCGACATTGCCGCAACCGGCAACGCGGCGGCAAATGTAATGACCGGCAATGCCGGCGCCAACCTGCTCGACGGTGCGGCCGGTGCGGACAGCCTGCGTGGCGGTGCCGGCGACGACACCTACCATGTCGACCTGGTGTCTTCCGGCACCACGGCAAGCGCCGAGGATGAACTGGTGGAAGCCGCGGGGGGTGGCACCGATACGGTAATTTTCCGCGGCACATCCGCCGTCACTGCCGCAACGCCCCTGGCGATGGCCGACCACATCGAGAATTACGACCTTGGCGCCACCGGCACGGCACGGATCAACCTGACCGGCAATGCGCTGGCCAACACCTTGACGGGAAATGCCGGCGCCAATGTGCTGGACGGTGGCGCCGGCGCCGACAGGATGTACGGCGGCGACGGCGCCGACATCTATGTGGTCGACGATGCCGGCGACCTGCCGACGGAAACCAGTGCGGAAGCCAGCAGCGGCGTGGACACGGTGAATTCATCGGTCAGCTACGTGCTCGGCGACCACCTGGAAAAGCTGACCTTGACCGGATCGGCCAATATCGATGCCACCGGCAACACCCTGAACAATGTGATTGTCGGCAACCTGGGGGCCAATGTACTGAATGGCGGCAGCGGGGTGGATGCGCTCTCAGGTGGGCTGGGCGACGACACCTACTATGTCGACGTGAGCGGCACGGGCCGCTCGCTGAAGATCGAAGACCGCATCACGGAGGTCCGGGACGCCGGCAGCGACACGGTGGTGTTCCGCACCGCGGGCAGCCTGGCGCTGGACAGCGCGGTCCGCGTCAGCATGGCGGCCAACATCGAGAATTACGACTTGAGCGGCACCGGCGAGGCACCGATCAATCTGATCGGCAGCCTGATCGCCAACACGCTGATCGGCAACGCCGGCGCCAACAGTCTCGACGGCGGCGGCGGCGCCGATCTGCTGGTCGGTGGCGACGGCAACGACATCTACACGGTCGACAACAGCGGCGACGTGGTGGTCGAAGCCAACTCGGGTACCGCAGGCGGCGTCGATCAGGTATATGCGGCGCGCAGCTACAGCCTGGGTGCGAACCTGGAGAATCTGACCCTGAGCGGCCTGTCCAGCGCCAGCGGCACCGGCAATGCGCTGGACAATGTCCTGGTCGGCAACCTGGCGGCGAACACCCTCGATGGCGGCGCCGGCGACGATGTGCTGGATGGCGGCGCGGGCATCGATGCCCTGATTGGCGGTAGCGGCAACGATACCTATCGGATCGACCACAAGTCGGATACCGTGAGCGAACTCGCCGGCGAGGGTATCGATCATGTGTTTGCCCGTGCCACCCATGCCTTGTCGGCCAACGTCGAGAACCTGACCCTGGACGGGCGGGCGGCGATCAACGGCAGCGGCAACGAACTGGACAATGTCCTCGTCGGCAATGGCTCCGCCAATGTCCTCGACGGCGGGGCCGGGGCCGACCTCATGAGCGGCGGCAACGGCAGCGACACCTACGTGGTCGATAGCCTCGGCGACGTCGTGACCGAGACCAATGTGGCAACGGCCGGCGGCTTCGACCTGGTCAAGGCCTCCATCAGCTACGTGCTCGGCGACCACCTGGAAAAGCTGACCTTGACCGGAACGGCCGATATCGATGCCACCGGCAATGCATTGCGCAACACCCTGGTCGGCAACGACGGGGCGAACATCCTCGACGGCGGCCTCGGCATCGACAACCTGTCGGGCGGGCTGGGCGACGACACCTACTATGTCGACCTGGTGGCCGCGGACAGCGGAGCCCTTGTTGTCCAGGATGGATGCGTCGAGGCAGCAGGCGGCGGCTTCGACACCGTGATCGTCCGCGCCGATGCGGCGCTTTCGCTGGATACCGCGCTGACCCTGCTGGCCGTGGTGAATATGGAAGGGTACGACGTCAGCGCTACCGCCAACCTGCTGGTCAACCTCAAGGGCAACGCATTGAGCAACATCCTGACCGGCAATGCCGCGGCGAATGTGCTGGATGGAGGCGCCAATGCGGATGTCCTGATCGGCGGTGGCGGCGGCGACCTCCTGATTGGCGGCAGCGGCGACGACCTCCTGACCGGTGGCGAAGGCGCCGACAGTTTCATATTCGATGCACTGACGAAACTCAGCGGAAATACCGACACCCTCACCGATTTCGCAGCGGGCACCGATGCGCTGGTGCTCGACAAGGGATTTTTTGCCGCCTTCAGGAACTTCGATACGGTCGATGCCGGCCACCTGGCCATCGGCGCAAGCGCTGCCGATGCAGACGATTTCCTGGTCTACAACGGCGAAACCCTGTATTACGATGCCGACGGATCGGGTTTGAAGCTGGCCACGCCGATCGCGACCTTGATTGGCGTTCCGCCGCTCAGCTATACCGACATCCATTTGCAGGCCTAAGAGCCCAGTTCGGCAGCAATTGTGCCCGCGATGACGCGGGCCCTGCTTTTATTTCCCGGGCGCTGACACCGCGATGAAGTCGGCTGGCATCGTGCACGTCTTGCCGAGGGCGGCGGCGACCACGGGATGCGTGATCTGCCCGGCGCACACGTTGAGTCCGCTGGCGAAGCCTGGATCGTCGCGCAGCGACTGCTGCCAGCCTTTGTCGGCCAATGCGCGGACATAGGGCAAGGTGGCATTGTTCAGCGCCAGCGTGGATGTCAGCGGCACGGCGCCGGGCATGTTGGCGACGCAGTAATGCACCACGCCTTCGACGACGAACACCGGATCGGCATGGGTGGTCGGATGCGAAGTTTCGCAGCAGCCGCCCTGGTCGATGGCCACGTCAACGATCACCGCGCCGGCCTGCATCTTCTTCAGCATGGCGCGGTCGATCAATTTCGGCGCCGCACCGCCCGCGCGCAGGACCGCGCCAATCACCAGGTCGGCGCGGCACACCGCCTCCTCGATCGCCACCCCGCTCGCCATCAGCGTTCGCACGCGTCCGTGATATTCGCGATCCAGCGCATCGAGTCGCTTCAGGTTGCGGTCGATCACCGTCACCTCGGCGCCGAGTCCCACCGCCATGCGCACCGCGTGGCTGCCGACCGTGCCGCCACCGAGTACCGTGACGCGCCCCGGCGCAACGCCGGGAACTCCGCCGAGCAGCACGCCGCGTCCGCCGTAGGTCTTTTCGAGAAAGTGCGCGCCGGCCTGCACCGCCATGCGTCCCGCCACCGCCGACATGGGCGCCAGCAGCGGCAGCTTGCCCTCCGGATCGGTCACCGTTTCATAGGCAATGGCGACGCAGCCCGAATCCTGCAAGGCTTCCGCCTGGCGCAAATCCGGCGCCAGATGCAGGTAGGTGAACAGCACTTGCGCCGGCCGCAAATAGGCGAACTCGACCGCCTGCGGCTCCTTCACCTTGACCACCAATTCCGCCGCCCATGCCTCCGCCGCGCCGGTCACCACGCGGGCGCCAGCCGCGGCGTAGTCGGCATCGCCGAAGCCGATTCGCGCCCCGGCACCCGATTGCACCAGGACGTCGTGACCGGCCGCGCACAGCTCCCGCACCGAGGTCGGCACCAGGCCGACGCGGAACTCGCCGGACTTGATCTCGCCAGGAACACCGATACGCATCTTCATCTCCTTTTTTTACATGCGGAACAAGTATGCACCGCCCTTCCGGTTGGCGGACAAGAAACATGTTTTGCGGTTGCGGCGCACCGAACCGTCCAGGGGTATGATGGCTTCATGTGGTACGCACGCGCTGTTTGTTGGGGAGCAGTTTTGTCGGCCGGCATGGCCTTCGGCCAGACGCCGCAGGAGGCGTCGTCGAGCCCTGGTTTCGACTGCTGGATCGGCTACGACGACAAGCCCTACTACACCCATTACATTCGCTGCATCGCGGATCGGGATATTCCTCCCCCGCCCTCGCCGGACAAGCGTTCAGAGGCCCTCCTTGAATCGATCCACCAAGAGCTGCATGGCGGTACCGGCGCCAGCGCGGAAAAAATGTTCAAGTCAAATATCGAGGTGGTCAGGGAATCCCGCGCGGTATGGAACATCCGCATCTACTCCTATCCCTACGAATGGTCGTGGAAGGAAGGCATGCCGGAACGCCTGGTACGCTCGGCGCTCTGTCCCAAAGAGGGGAGTTGCCCCGTCCTGATTCGCCAACACTGACAAGCAACTGGCCAGGCGCAAGGGTCAGTACAGCATTTCGCTCCAGCGCCCGCTGGAGAGCAGTCCAGCGTGGGCTGCGGCCCAGTTTCCCGCCGAACCGGCCAGCCTGATCATGGCCGGCTCGATCGCCGCCAGCAGGCCCTCGGTACCGGCCACAAATACCCGTGTGCCCGGGCGACGGATCATCTCCCAGACTTCCGCGGCGTTCAGCTCCAGGGCCTGGTCGAGGGCCACCGGCGCGTCGAACGCGGGACGCGGACTGACCGCCAGAAAAGCCTTGAAGGTCGGCTGGTCGTAGTAGTGGCCGAGATCGTTGTTTTCGTCGTTCATGTACAGCATTTCCAGCGGGCTGCGCGCGCCGTAGAACAGCCGCACCCTGCCCCGCCAGCCGTCGACCTTTTCGTAGATCTGGCGGATCAGCGTGCGGAAGGGCGCGATACCGGTGCCCATGCCCAGCATCAGGATGTCGGCGGTCTTGTCTTCTGGAATAACGAACGGATAACCGATCGGGCCGGCGAATTCGATCACGTCGTCGGGACGCAGATCGCACAGGTAGTTGGAGGCAACGCCCCGGTATTCTTCGCCGTTGAAATCGTCGATGTAGGAGCAGCGCCGCACGCAGATGGCGAACTCGGTGGCATCGGCGCGCCGCTCCAGATCCATGATCGAGTAGAGCCGAGCGTGGTAGCGATTGCCGAACTGCCCCGGCGCCAGGACACGGACGCAATTGCCGGGCGTCGCATCGAAGGACAGGTCGCCGGTGCGGAACACCAGATGCCGCACGTCTTCCCGCGACGCGGGCGGCGTAATGCGGCGCGATTGCGCCAGGACGGCGGAATACGTCCTGGGAGGCGGCGGTGCGGGCGGCTTCACTATCAGCATGGGCTTGGCTCCGGAAAAGGCGGTCAGTGACGAATCGTGGTGGCGCCTGGCGCCGCGCGCTCGGCATCGCAGGAGGCGTCGCTGCATCCGCTGCCGGCCGAACAGCAGCCGCACTTGCTGGTGTCGCGATAAGGTCCGAGTTGCGGATTCCTGGCGGCGAAACCGCGGTACACGCGCTCGACAAGAATGCCGCCCAGCATGATGCCGAAAATCAGGCCGATGGTGACGAGGTAGGTAGTCATCATCAACCGCCCAGCCCGGCGAAACCCATGAAGGACAGCGACAGGATGCCGGCCAGCATCAGCGACAGGGCGGTACCCTGCGCCAGGTCGGGTACGTTGGACAGCTGCAGACGTTCGCGCACGCTGGCCATCAGCACCAGCGCCAGCGTGAAGCCGGCGCCGCCGCCGACGCTGAAGGTGATGGACTGGACAAAGTCGTATTCGCGCGCGGTCTGGAACAACGCGACGCCGAGCACGGCGCAGTTGGTGGTGATCAACGGCAGGTAGATGCCCAGCGCGCGGAACAGCGTGGGGCTGTATTTCTTCAACACCATTTCAACCAGTTGCACCGCTGAGGCGATGATCACGATGTAGGAGATCAGGCGCAGGAATTCAAGGTGCACGGCCGCCAGCAGCAGGTTCAGGCCGTAGGCGCAGAGCGAGGCCACCAGCATCACGAAGGTGGTTGCCACGCCCATCGGGAAGGCGGTATCGAGCTTGCCGGAAACCCCGAGGAAAGGGCACAGGCCGAGGAACATCGCCAGCACGAAGTTGTTGGCGAGCAGCGCGTTGACGAAAATCTGGAAGGCCGACTCATGCATTTTGCGTAGCCTCGACGAGTTTGGCCTGCTGTTTGCGCAACTTCCTGCGCGCCAGCCAGGAGAAGAACAGCAGCCAGGCGCCGAGCACGAAGAAGCCGCCCGGCGGCAGCACCATGATCACCCAGGGCTGGAAACTGGCGCCGAACAGCGGTACGCCGAGCAGCGTGCCGGCGCCGAGAACTTCCCGCACCACGCCCAGCGCCAGCAGACCGATGGTGAAACCGATGCCCATGCCGGCCGCGTTGATCATGGCCGGCAGCGGCGGATTCTTCGCGGCATGGGCCTCGGCACGGCCGAGGATGATGCAATTCACCACGATCAGCTGGATGAAGGCGCCGAGCGCGTCGTAAAGCTTCAGGCTGATGGCCTGGATCGCGTAGTCGACCACGGTGACGAAAGTGGCAATGATCACGATATAGACCGCGATGCGCACCTCCTTGGGCGTGATGTTGCGCATCAGCGACACCAGGCCGCAGGAGCACACTAGCACGAACAGGGTGGCCAGTCCCATCGACAGCGCATTGACCACCGAGACCGTCACCGCCAGGGTCGGGCACATGCCCAGCACCATGACGAACACCGGGTTCTGGTGCCAGATGCCCTCCATGAATTCATCCCAGGTGCGTGCAGCGTTCGGATTCATGATTTGCCCGCCAATTGATCGAGGTTGGGAACCAGGCGCGGCAGCAGGGCCTGCGCCGAATCGTTGATCGCCTTGCCGACGGCGCGCGAGGTAATGGTGGCGCCGGCGATGGCGTCGATCTGCCAGGGATTGGTCTTGGCGCCATGCTTGACAGCCTTGACTTCGTTGGCCAGCGCCGCGAGGTCGCCCTTGAGCTTGACATCGAGCGCCGTGAAGTTGGCCAGGAATTCTTTGTCCGTGAGGATCTTGTCGCCGATCCCCGGTGTTTCGCGCATGGCCACCACACCGATGCCGACCACGCACTGGCAGTCCGGCGAGTAGCCGAACATGATGCGCACGGTGTCGGCGTAGCCCTTGGCGCCGCCCTCCGCGGCGATGCCGGCGAGCTTGCCGGCGGCATCATAGGCGGCGAAAAACTTGACGGCGCCCGGCACCATCGCCGTCTCGCCAGCGCCGACTCTTGTCTCGATGCCACCGCCGGGCTGGGCGACGTACTCGGCAATCGATTTTGCCGCCGGGATCACCTTGAACACCGCACGCTCGGTGGCGATGCGCTTGTTGGCGGCCACCGCATCGTAGGTGCCCTGGTAGGCGCCGACGATGATCAGGCCGCAGATCGCCGACACTAGCCCGAGCGTACGAATCATCGCGCCGGCCGGTGACGCGGGCGGCGCGGGCGGAGTCGGCGGAATCACCTTGATCGGAATCACATTGGTTTCCGCGGCGGGAGTGTTGGACGGGCTAGTCATTTCTTTGGCTTGTTCGGCAGGAAGCGCTTCTTCGGTGTCACCGCGCTGGCTTCCTCGCGCGAGATGTAACCCGGATTCAGCGGATAGGTGGCGCGCTTGCGGGCGCGGTCGAGCACGCCGCGGCCGAAGGGCACCGGCTGGGTGACTTTCTCGATCAGGGGCGACGCCGCGTTGGCGATCAGGATGGCGTACATCACTCCTTCCGGCAGGCCGCTGTAATAGCGGATCACCACGGTCAGCAGGCCGATCAGCGCGCCATACACCCACATGCCCTTGGGCGTCACCGGCGAGGTCGCCATGTCGGTCGCCATATACACGGCGCCGAGGATCAGGCCGCCGGAAAACAGCATGAAGAAGGGATTCGGGTAGCGCAGGGCATCGAAGGCATACAGCAGCCAGGCGGTCAGCGCGGCGCTGCCGATGATCGCCAGCGGGATGCGCCAGTCCATGAAACGGCGCAATGCCAGATAGGCGCCGCAGAGCAGGATCAGGACCGGCGCCGGACCCACCGCCATGTTGCCCGAGATCGAGGTCAGCAGATCGATGGCATTGGCCACCACGCCATCGAACTTCCATTTCGCCAGCGGCGTCGCGCCGGCCAGGGCATCGAGATTCTTGGCCTTGAGCCAGGCCGCGGCATCGGCCGGAACCATCAGCGGCCAGGCCAGCGAGGAGGGAATGAACTCGGTAAACCGGCCCGCCAGAAAAGATGGCGTATAGGTCGCAATCGCCGTGGGGAAAGCCGCCTGGACAAAGGCACGGCCGACCAACGCCGGATTGAAGACATTGAACCCGATGCCGCCGAACAGGGCCTTGCCCAACGCGATGGCGACCAGGCCGGCGACCGCGCCCATCCACAGCGGGAATCCCGGCGGCAGGGTCAGCGCCAGCAACAGGCCGGTGATCACGGCCGAATAGTCCGACAGGCGGCCGGCCTGCGTCCCGGTGCCGACGAAGAAGCGTTCGGCGAGCAGGCAGGCGGCGGTGACCACCGCGATCGAGGCCAGCGCCGAGATGCCGTACTGGAACACATAGAAGGCGCAGATCGGCAGCAGCGAATACACCACATGCCGCATGATGGTCTCGACGCTCTTAGGCCCCTGCACGTGCGGCGCGGAGCGGATTTCGATGAGCGGGGTTGTCATGACAGAAAGCTCGAATCCATCCGCAGATTTCGCAGATTGAACAAACCAACGGCCGGCGCCAAAGACTCGGCAGGGATGTAGTGGGCCCGGAGCCATTCCTCATCTGCGAAAATCTGCGAAATCTGCGGACAAAATGTATTTGGCAGGTTCATGCCGCCTTCTCCCGCAATATCTGCTTGGCGACGCGGAACTGCTGCACCAGCGGAATGTTGGACGGACAGACATAGGTGCAGCAACCGCATTCGAAGCAGTCGCCGAGGAAATACCGCTCTCCCATTTCCTCGTATTGGCGCTTGGCGGCGAGCATGCCCAGGGTCGAGGGATTGAGGCCCATCGGGCAGGACTCGACGCACTCGCCGCACTTGATGCAGGGATAGGTCTGGCGCCCTTCGCGCTCGGCCATGTCCTCGTGGCGGAACACAAGTACGCCGGAGACGCCCTTGGCGATGGGCACGTCGAGCGAAGCGATGGCCTGGCCCATCATCGGCCCGCCGAGGATCACCTGGCGTGCATCCATGGCATCGACGGCCGGCGCACCGGCGTAGTCGAGCACGAACTTGAGCGGCGTGCCGAGCACCACGCGGTAGTCGCCCGGGCGGGCCACGCCGGGACCGGTTACGGTCACAACGCGCTCGGTGAGCCCCTGGCCTGCCGGCAGCAAAGCCCCTAGGGCCGCCAGCGTGCCGACGTTGCTGACTACCATGCCGAGCGAGATGGGCAAGCCACCGGCCGGCATCTCGGCGCCAAACAGGGCCATGATCAGCATCCTCTCGGCACCTTGCGGATACTTGGTCGGCACTGCCTCGACATGGATTTCGCCTTCGGCGAAGCCGCCGCCCGCCGTCGCCCTGGCGATGGACTGGCGCAGGGTCGCCACCGCATCCGGCTTGTTGTCTTCGACGCCGATGATGGCGCGCACGGCCCCGGTCGCGCGCATGGCGTAGCGAATGCCGGCGATCAGGTCGGCGGCCTGCTCCACCATGACGCGGTGGTCGCAGGTCAGGTAAGGCTCGCACTCGCAGCCATTCACCACCAGCGTATGCACCTTGGCCTGCTTCGGCACCGTAAGCTTGGCGTGGGTCGGAAAAGCGGCGCCGCCCAGACCGACCATGCCGGTATCCCAGATCGCCTGCAGGATGTCGGCGCCGGTCGCCTGCGACAGGTCGCGCGGCATGCCCCACAGATCCTCCTGCGTCGCGCCCGGATGGCCGGCAATCACAATCGACTCGATCCAGGTGCCGCGCATGCCCGGCCGCAGGCCGATGAACTCGACCACGCCGGAGAGCGGCGCGTGATGCGGCACCGAAAGCCACTCGTCGCTGCGGGCAATCGGCTGCCCGCGCACCACCTCCTGGCCGACCCGGACGATGGGGCGCGGCGCCTTGCCGATATGCTGCGACAACGGCACCGTCACCCGTGGCGGGAACGGCAGGCGACGGATCTTGCGCTCCGCCGTCAGCTTGCACGACGGCGGATGCACGCCGCGCTGGAAAGCTTCGCCGCGAAAGTAGGAAAGGAGTTTCATGCTAGAAATCTCAGTTCAAGCCGCAGATGACGCAGATTACGCAGAGAGAACAACGAAGTGGCCAGTGCCCGCGGCTCACCCGGCATGTGGTAGGACCTGCCCAAGTAACGCCCCGATCCATCTGCGTTAATCGGCGAAATCTGGGGATCAAATGCTTTTTGCAGGTTCATCGCGCTTAGGCTTAGTTGAATTTCGCTGCGCGCGCCATGAGCTTTTCAATGCCCGGTTCGTTCATGTTCCAGGGCGAGCCGGGATGGATGCAGCCGGCCGTGCATTTCTCGGCGGCCTTGACCAGGTCGGCGAACTTCGCCCCTTTCGGATTGATGACGATGGCAAGCTTGTGGTCGTTGTAGGCGAAGGCCTTCGGCGCCAGCGTGGTGCACTCGTCGCAAGCCGTGCATTCGGGCGTCTCGATCCAGACCGGCTCGTAATCGCCCGCTGTCGGCGGCGTCCCGCCAGCGCCGACTTTGCCGCCCGACGCCGGATTTGCGTCGCCGCCGCCAAGCCCCAGGCTGGCACTAATCTTGGCCAGCAGCTCGGCGCGCACGCGTTCGGTCACTTCCTCGGCATCCGTCACCTGGGCGCCGAGACCGGCGACGTCGCGCAACTGGCGCCAGAAATGCAGCCGCTCCTCGGACGAGCGGACCAGGTCTTCGGTGACCAGCAGGCGCATCAGGCGATTCTTCTTGTCCACCGCCCAGATGAAGGGGAAGCGTCCGTCGCGCTGATCCTTGTCGAGATCGAGGAACTCGGCCAGCGGCACCATGTTCTCGTTCCAGGTTTCCGGCGGCGCCTTCTTGAATTGCTTGAGGAAGCGCGCCTCGGTGGCGGCGAAATCGGCGAAGGTCATCGGCAACGTCATGCTTTGCTCGACGCCATTGTCATCGATGTATTTTAGGCTGTAGCTCGGCCAGTCGGCATCGAGCGCCGGGTTGCCTTCGAGGCTGACGCACTCGCGGAAGGTAGTCCCGGCATCGGGATCGAAGCGGAACAGGGGATAGGCGCGGCCCTCCACCGCCAGCTTGCTCTGGTCCACGCTCTTGTCGTCGCCGACGCCATGTTCCGGCGGGCATACGGCGTAGATGTTGAACAGCGCGGGACGGCGGCTGTTCAGGCCATCGACATAGCTTTCCAGCAGGTGGTTGACGTGGGCGATGGTGCCCTGCATCACATACGAGGTGCGGTGCGCCATGCCGATCAGCGAGATTTCCTTGCGCGTCTCCTGCTTGCCGCGCGACGCGGTGCCGAACGGCGCCATGTCCGAGACCTGGCCGATGAAACCCGAGGTGCAGGCCTGGCCGCCGGTGTTCGAATACACCTGCGTATCGACCACCAGGATCTTGATCGGCATGCCCGACATCAGCGCACGCGAGAGATTCTGGAAGCCGATGTCGTACATCGCGCCGTCGCCGCCGAGCGAAACCACCGGCGGGCACAACTGCCACTCGTCTGCCGAGAACTTGTTCCAGGCGAAGCGGCGGAAAAAGTCATCGTCCCGATCCGGCAGATAATCGCCGGCCAGTTCCAACTCGGCCATGCGCACGGCCTTGAAACCGTCGGCCATCTTCGCCATGTGGCCCTCGAAGATGCCCATCGCCACCGAGGGCGAATCCTGGAACAAATGCGAAGTCCATGGGAAGGGATAAGGATGGAAGGGATAGGTCGAGCCCCACACCGAGGTGCAGCCGGTCGAATTCACAATCCCCATCTCGGCGCGGCCGCGCTTGCTGGGTCCCTCGACGTAGCGCCATCTGAGGTCCTTGAGCTTTTCCAGAAGTTGCGCGGTGTTCTTGACCCAGGTCGGATCGAGCAGTTGCGTGGGCTTGTCGCCGGTCAGCTTGGCCGCCAGGTTGGACAGCGTCAGGTCGTGCTGTCCGGTCGATTCCACGGCGCGCACCACGGCGCCTGCATCGGTCAGGTCGACCGCCGAGGCAAGCTTGACCCGAACGTGCTGTTCGAGCCGCGCGATGAGGTCGTCGAGTTTGGCGACGAAAGCCTTGACGCGCGGCTGCATCAGCGCCGTCACGGTCGAGGTGAACAAGTGGATCGCGGTCTTCTCGCCGCAACCGAGGCAGGCGCCGTCGCCGCAGTTCATCGAGCCGTAGTTGTGCTTGTCGAGCAACAGGGTTTCCAGCGCGCCGATCTTCTCGTCGAGACTGTCGATGCGGCTGAACTCCCTGGGCGTGGTCGGCAGGCCGAGCCAGGTGTTCCAGTCGCGCCGCAGGCGATCCACCGACTCCTCGGTTTGCGTCACCATTTGCAGCGCGTTGTCCTCGCAAACCGTGACGCACAGCGCACAGCCCTTGCAGGTGTAGGGATTGACGGTAATCGAGAAGAGCCCGCCACTGTTCTTGGCCTTCTTCTCCATTTGCGTCCAGTAGGGCTTGGTGGTGCCGAACTGGAATCCGCCGAGCTGTATCTGCAACTGCGTGAACTCGGCGGCGAGGCCGGCGCGGTCCGCGTCCGGCGCCTCGGCGATCACCTCGTCGATGGCGATATCGATCAGCGGACGCACCGCGCCGCCGTGACGGTCGACCAGCGCCCGCAATTTCTTTTCGACGCTGCGCACGGCGCGGCGCAGGTAGCGCGTCGGCGTGCCGGAGGTCTCGATGCGGTTGAGGGCGCTGCCGAAAACGTCCGCCACCGAGCTGACCAGACCGGGAATCGCCGAGTCGGGGCACTCGGTGTAGCAGTTGCCGCAGGCCGTGCAGTTTTCGGCGAGCCACACCGGGTGCTCGAAGCGGATGCCCGTCATGTCGCGGAAGACGCCGGTAGCCGCCGGCAGCAGGGACGCGCCGATGAAGGGATCGACCAGGTTGTCGCTGCCCTTGCCGGTCAGATAGAAGTTGCCGGTTTGTTCCCAGAAGCGATGGATGTCGGCCACCTTGCCGTCGCCCGCTGGAATTTGCTTGAGCATGATCGGCAGGCCGGCGTCTTTCTTGACGAACGCCTTGCGCGTGACGCCGACCTGCTTGTCGGTGATCTCGGTCAGTTCCGTAAAGCCGCGGCGCACTACGCGCAGATTGTCCGCCACCACGCGTGCGCCCTTGCCGCCGAACTTGGATTGCAACTGGGCCTCGATCGCCGTGAACAGAGCATCCTCGGTCAGCCCGGCGTTCTTCATGGTCGGGCTGGCGGCGAAGAAGGCGCCCTGGAAGGCGATGCCCTGCATGCGCAGTTGCAGTTCCGCCGCACCTGCTTCGTCGCGGGCGATCTGGAAGGCGTCGAGATAGAAGACGCGGATCTCGTTATCGACAATGAACTTCTGCGCCCACACGGGGAAGCTGGCCCAGGTCTGCTCGCCCAGGTTGGACTGGATGATGAAGAAGCCGCCCTTCTTCAGTCCGGACAGGGGATTGCTGTGGCCGAACACCGCCGGGTCGGGCGACAGCACGACATCGACATAGACATACTCGCAGTTGATGCGGATCGGCTCCGGCGCCGCCGACAGGTAGTAGGTGGTCGGCTGGCCCTTTTTCTCCGAACCGTATTTCGGGTTGGCCTTGATGTCCCAGCCGAGCAGTTCGAACAGGGTCATTGCCAGATTCTTGCCGGTAGTGATCGCGCCCCAACCGCCGACCGAGTGCATGCGCACGGTGATTGCGCCCTTGGGCAGCAGGTTGGGATTCTCCGAGCCGCGCACGCCCATCTCGCGGATGCGCGGGTACTTGTCGGCGAGATCCTGCTGATGCACTTCATCCTTCGGGTTGATCGGATCGCGCACGAAATCGACCGAGAGGTAGAAGAATTTGCGCTGGCTTCCTTCCGGCAACATGTTCTCCACCGTGCCGATCAGGGCCTCGGGCTGCATGTCGCGCGAGCCCAGCCCGTAGCAGCCTGAATACAGGCGCGGCATGTCGCCCGCGCCGTAGCTGGCATAGCCGGGGAAAGGTAGTTCGCCGGTCTGCCCCTGCGCCGCGGCCATGCCGTTTTCGACGCATTTCATCAGCGTCGCGCGCAGTTCGCGCACCACCGGCAGATCCTCGGCCAGCGGCTGGTCGGTGCGCTCCAGCACCGCCACACCCTTCTTGCCGTGCAGCACATGGCCCAGCAGGTCGCCGGGGAAAGGACGGAACATGGTCAGATTGACCACGCCGACCTTGAGCTTGCGCGTTTCGCGCAGGTAGTCCGCTACCGCTTCGGCCTGGACGATCATGCTGCCCATGCCCACGATCAGGTAGTCGGCATCCTGGGCCTTGTAGGTCGCCACGCGCTGGTAGCGGCGGCCGGTCAAACCGGCGTACTCCTCCATGCAGGAATCGGTGAGCGCTTCGATGTGGTCGAAGAAATACGGTCGCTGGCCGGCCGTGGCCTGCATGTAGGCATCCTGGTTCTGCACCGTGCCCGACACCACGGGACTATCCACGTCCCAGATCGCCGGCACGCGACGCCGCTTCGGTCCGAAGAGCATTTCCTGCGCCGGCGTCGGCGTGTCGATGATGTCGTCCGGCTTGCCAAGGTACTCGGCGACCAGTTCGCGCTCCGGCAGCAGCGCCGACTCGATCAGGTGCGTGGTCAGGAAGCCGTCCTGGCCGATGATGGCCGGCGTCAGCGACAGTTCGGCAACTTTGCGCGCGATCAGGTTGAGGTCGGCCGCCTCGGTCGCGCTCCTGGCCATCACCTGGATGAAGCCGGTATCGTCGATGCAGTGGTAGTCGTCGTGGCCGGCATGGACATTGAGCGACGCCTTGGTGATGGCGCGGCAGCCCATGTTGAGCACATAGGGCAGGCGCTTGCCGACGGCGGCGTAGAGCGACTCGTGCATGAAGGCAACGCCTTGCCCTGATGAGAAATTGACGGCGCGCAGGCCGGTCATGGACATGCCGGCGGTGACGCCTGCAGCCGCATGCTCCGATTCGGGCTCGATGAATATCAGCGGTCGGTCGGAAATATTGAGATGGCCGGCGGCGACTTCTTCGGCCCAGTATTCGCCCATCTGGGTCGATGGCGTGATCGGATAGGCGCCGGCCGCATCCGACGCTTCGCGCTCGACATGGATCACTGCCGTGTTGCCATCGACGGCATCGCGCACGCCGGGATATTTCGCTGATTTCGCTGCGCTGCCTGCTGCGGCGGTTTCCAGCAAGGAAAAGGAGAACAGTTTCTTGAGCTTGGAAATTGACATGACGGATTCCTCGTAAATCGAATTCAGTGGCGCAACGGCAAAGGATCGTTGCGCAGGATTTTCTTGGCGGCGGCGCCTTTCGCGGCCCGGTCAGGCGACTCGAACCAGACGATGGCGCCAGTCGGGCAGCGCTCGATGGGCAGGCGCGTCGCCTGGTCGTTCCAGTCATAGTTGACCACCGCCAGATTGCCGGCGAGCTGCATCAGCTTGATCGGCGCGTCGGCGACGCATTTGCCGCAGGCGGTGCAGGCCACTTCGCAGGAAGCCTCCGCGGTGTCGCCGTCAGCCTGGTTCTTGCAAGCGACCCAGAGCCTGTGGCTCACCGGTTCCAGGCTGAACAAACCCTTGGGACAGACTTCGACGCAGTCGTTGCAGGCCGTGCATTTTTCGCTGTCCACCTGCGGCAGGCCGTGGGCGTCCATGGCAATTGCATCGAAGGTACAAACCCGGGAACAGTCGGCCAGGCCGAGACAGCCCCAAGCGCATTCCTTGCCGCCGCCGGATACCACCGCCGCGGCACGGCAGGTTTTGAGGCCTTCGTAGCGGGCGCGCAGGAAAGCCACGTGCTGGCCGCCGCCGCATGCCAGCCGCGCTACCTTCTTCTCCACCATGCCTGCGGCGACGCCGAGCAGGTCGGCGATGCCCTGCCGTTGTTGCGGTGTGCTGACCGTGCACTGCGCGGGAATAATGTCGCCGCCGACCACCTTTTCCGCGAAATCGCGGCAGCCGGCCTGGCCGCAGGCGCCGCAGTTCGACTTCGGCAGCAGATCCTCGACCGCGCCGATGCGCGGGTCTTCATAGACGAAGAGCTTCTTGTTCGCAAACGCGAGCAGCACCGCCAGGACGACCCCCAGCCCGGCCATGAATGCCCCCGCTACCGCCAGATTCGACAACGACTCCACTGCCACCTGCTCCCTTGCCTGTGCGGATCGGTGTTTCTTCAACAGAGAAACAAGGCCGCGCCACTATCATGGATTTCATGCCAAATCCCGCTGCAAGCAGCTTGCGAACTAGCGTCGGAAGGCGCACTCGGTCACGGGATAGCGATGAAACAACAGATCGGCAGATCCAAGCCTTGAGGGCAGAACCCACCGATCCCATCACGGCGCAGTCGGGAGTTGCTCCCGATCTACAGAGGAAGCCGGCACTTTGGCACCAACTCGGGATACACGCGAGGCGCGGTTTAGCCCCGCGTGTTTGTGACGTGTCAACTATAAGACATCCGACCCTGCAACGCTAATGGATTATTCTATTTCCGCATTGACCGAGTTCATCCAGGGATGGCTTGCCGATAGTACTTAAGGTATAGAATCACCGCACAATATTAGGCATATCGCCTGAAATCACGGGCCTTCGCCGACTGTACAAAACGGGAGGAGACATGCGCATTTCTCAGGAACTCATCGACCCGAGCGGCCACTGGCAGTTGCATGGCGCGCCGGTCGAGGACGCCGGGCTGGTGCTGTTTTTCGGCGGCCGGGCGCTACTCGACGACCCCGCCATTTTCCGCCAGATACGCCAGCGCCATCCCGCAGCCATCCTGATGGGCTGCTCCACCGCAGGGGAAATTTGCGGTACGCAGGTCACCGACGACACGGTGGTCGCCACCGCCGTCCATTTCGAGCATACCCGGCTGCAACTGGCCCGCACCGCCGTAAGCGATGCCGGCGACAGCCGCAATGCCGGCCGCCGCCTGGCCGAATCCCTCGACGCCGACGGCCTGGCGCACGTATTCGTGCTGTCGGACGGCCTCCACGTCAATGGCACCGAACTGGTTGCCGGCCTGCGCGCCGGCCTCCCGGCCGGCGTGGTCTCGACCGGCGGCCTGTCCGCTGACGGCGCCCGTTTCGGCCGCACGCTGGTGAGTGCCGACGGGCCGCCGACCGAAGGCTGCATCGCCGCGCTGGGCATGTACGGCGAACGGCTCCGGGTCGGCTTCGGCTCGCTCGGCGGCTGGGATCCTTTCGGTCCCGAACGGCTGATCACCCGCTCGTCCGGCAACGTGCTGTACGAACTCGACGGCGAGTCCGCGCTGGCGCTGTACAAGCGCTACCTCGGCGAACACGCGGCCGGCCTGCCGGCCGCCGGGCTGCTGTTTCCATTGACACTGCGCTCGGCGGAACACGATCAGCCGGTGGTGCGTACCATACTCGGGGTCAATGAAACGGAGCAGAGCCTGACCTTCGCCGGCGACATGCCGGAAGGCGCCTATGCGCGCCTGATGAAAGCCAATTTCGAGCGCCTGATCGACGGTGCCATCGGCGCCGCGAAGATCAGCCAGAGCCTTTCCGGCGCGCCGCCGCAACTGGCCATCCTGATCAGCTGCGTCGGCCGCAAGCTGGTGCTCAAGCAGCGAATCGAGGAAGAAGTCGAAGGGGTGCGCGATGTCCTGGGCAAGGACGCGGTGCTGGCGGGCTTCTATTCCTACGGCGAGATATCGCCGCATACGCCAAGCGCCAAGTGCGAACTGCACAACCAGACGATGACCATCACCACCTTGAGTGAAGTGTAGGTCGATCATGCACAGCCTGCTGCGTCGCCAGATCCAGCGCTATCTCGGCGATCCGGACAGTGTTCCCGCCGCATGGCGCCCCTTTCTCGACGCGGTCAGCGCAGGCTATGAGCAGGACGACTCGGATCGTCGCCTGATCGACAACTCCCTGGAAGTGATGTCCACCGAACTGGAGGAGCGGAACCAGACCCTGCGCAAGGAACTCGCCGAACGCCGGCAGGCCGAATCCCGCATCGAGCAGTCGCTGTCCCTGCTGCGCGCCACGCTCGATGCCACCGCCGACGGGATTCTCGCGGTGGACCACGAACTGCGGGTCGAGAGCTTCAACGTCCAGCTGCTGGAGATGTGGATGATTCCGCCCCAAGTCGTCGAGGCGCAATCCACGCGGGACGTCACGGACTTCATGGCCAGGCAATTGACGACCCCTGCCGCCTTCCTGGAAACCGCCCGGCATCTTGAAGCGCACCCCGATGCGGACAGCTTCGACACCCTCGAACTCAACGACGGCCGTGTGCTGGAGTGCTATTCGCGACCGCGCCGCATCGGCGAGCAGATCGCCGGCCGCGTCTGGAGCTTCCGCGACGTCACCCAACGCCGAGAGGCCGAGACCCGCCTCGCCTACATGGCAAACTACGATGCGGTAACCGGCCTGCCCAACCGCAACCTGCTGCGCGAGCGCCTGGATCGGGCGATCAAGCACGAGGCACGCAAGGGCCGTTCCCTGGCCCTGCTGTTCCTTGACCTCGACAACTTCAAGGCGATCAACGACACCCTCGGCCATGAAGTCGGCGACCGCATCCTGCAGCTGGTGGCCAAGCGCCTGCTGGCCTGCCTGCGCGCCTGCGACACGGTGGCGCGCCTGGGCGGCGACGAATTCACCGTGATCGTCGAGGACATGGCGTCGATGGACGGCGTCGCCGCCCTGGCGCAGAAGATCATCGAAAACCTGTCGCACCCTTTCCCGTTGGATGGTCACGAGCTGTTCTGCACGGTCAGCGTCGGCATCGCGATCTATCCCAACGATTCCGACAACCTGGACGGGCTGATGAAGAATGCCGACAGCGCGATGTACCGCGCCAAGGAGCATGGACGCAATACCTACCGATTCTTTACCGAGGACATGCACCAGCGCGCCTACGAACGGCTGCTGATGGAAAACAAGCTGCGCGGCGCGCTCAACCGCGGCGAGTTGCTGCTCCACTATCAACCGCAGATCGACGTCGAGAGCGGCACCACGGTCGGCATCGAGGCGCTGCTGCGCTGGAACGATGCCGTGCGCGGCCTGGTCCAGCCGATCGAGTTCATCGGCGTGCTGGAAGACACCGGGATGATCGTCGATGTCGGCCGCTGGGTGCTCGCCGAGGCCTGCGCCTTCAACAAGTCCCTGCAGGAGATCGGCTTGCCGCCGATACGCATCGCCGTCAATATTTCGCCGCGCCAGTTCCGCCAGCAGGATCTGGTCGAATGCGTCGCGCAGACGCTGCAGCGCACCGGCCTTGCCGCCGAGTACCTGGATCTGGAGATCACCGAGGGCACGCTGGCGGACGTACTCGAAGCACACGACGTGCTTGAGCGCCTGAGCGGCATGGGCGTGCAGCTCTCGATCGACGATTTCGGCACCGGCTACTCCTCGCTCAGCTACCTGAAACGCTTTCCCATCAACACGCTCAAGATCGACCGCTCATTCATCCGCGACATCTTGACCGACAGCGACGACGCCGCCATCACGGCGGCCATCGTCGCCCTGAGTCGCAGCCTGCGGCTGAAGGTGATCGCCGAAGGCGTCGAGACGGCTGCGCAACTGAACTGCCTCAAGCTCCACGGCTGCGACGAAGTTCAAGGCTACCTGTTTGCCCGGCCCATGCCCGGCGACGTGCTGATCGACTGGTTGCGCGAACGCCAACGCGATTCGGCGCAGGCCGCCTAAGCGGCCGCCGGCGGCTGCGCGCTGCGCGCCAGCACCCACTCCAGCAGTTCGGTCGCCACCGCTTCGCGATCGAGGTCATTGAGCGTTTCGTGGCGACTGCCCGGCCACAGCCTTAGTATGCGATCAGCGCCGCCCCACGCGTCGTGGATTTCCCGGCTGCCGCCCGGATCGGTGAGCCGGTCGGCGTCGCCGTGAAACAGGTACACCGGCAACGCCAGTCCGCTTGCCGCCGCGCGATTGGCGACCATCGCCTGCAGCAGCTCAGCGCCGGTGCGTGCCGGCGGCGCCTTGAGACTGACCAGCGGATCGCCGACATAGGCCGCCACGGCGGCAGCGTCGCGACTGATCAAGGCCGGGTCGATGCGGGTGCCGCGCAGACGCGGCGCCCAACGCGACAGCAGGGGTGCCAGCGCGAGCAGGAACCGCGGCACGTCGCGGCCGATCCTGAGCGCCGCCGACGACAGGATCAGCCCCGCCACCGGCTGCTTACGCTGCGCCAGCCAGCGCAGGGCGATGGCGCCGCCCATGCTGTGCCCCATGAGGAATACCGGGCGCCCGGCGGCACGCTGCCGCGCCTGCTCCAGCAGCGCATCCACGTCCAGCAGGTAATCGTCGAAGCGTTCGACATAAGAGCGCTCGCCCGGCGAGCGGCCATGGCCGCGCAAGTCCACCGACACCAGGCCGAGGCCGCGTTCGGTGGCCCGCTGCGCAAGGAAGGCATAGCGCCCGGAGTGTTCGGCGATGCCGTGCACCAACGCCACTACGGCGTGCGGCGCCGGCGGTATCCAGGCCTGGCCCGCTAGACCCACGCCATCGGCCGTCTGCAACTCGAAACCAAGGTTTTCGGTACTCATGTCCAGGCTCTCATCTCATGCCGACGAAGCGGCCTCTACCGCCGGTCCCTGACGACGAATGGCTCGACCAGCGCCTCCTGCACCGATTCACCGATGTTCATGGCCTTGTCGAAGCTCGCGTTCCAGACATCGGCGTTGGCCAGATCGGCGCCGACCATGTCCGCCTTGAAAAAGATCGCCTGGCGCAAGGTGGCGCCCGCCAGCCGCGTCGCCCTCAGCTTGGCACGAGTGAAATCGACCTGTTCCATCGCCGCGCCTGTCAGGTCGGCGCCTGACAGGTCCGCACCGACCAGGCGCGCACCCGAAAATACGCCGCGGAATGCATAGCAGTTGCGGATCGATCCGTCCGACAGGTCGATCCCTTCCATCAATATGTCCTTCAGGTAGGCTCCAGAAAAATCGGCTCGCGGCGCCTTGGTGTTGATCAGGTTCGCGCCGAACAAATAGGCTCCCGCGAGATTCGCGTCGCTCAGGTCGCCTTCGTCGAAGGTCGCGTGGAACAGATCGGCATTGCGCAAATCGGCACCGGCCAGATTCGCTCCGGTGAAATTGGCCCATTTCGCGTTGCTGCGGCGCAAATCCGCGCCAGCCAGATTGGCCTTGCGGAAATCCGTGCTCTCCAGCTTGGCGCCGGCCAGACGCGCACCGCGCAAATCCTTCCCCGCCAGCTTCTTGCGCGAGAAATCGCAGTGCGAAAGATCTGTCGCCGCCTGCGGTGCGGCGCAGTTTCCCGCCGGCAGGTCGCCAGCGGAAGCAGCGGAAACAATGACCAGGGACGCCAGCAAGACGATGATTGCGCGCGATGTCATGCGGTGCCTCCCCCATTCCCGATTGTGGTCGAGCATTCTATGCCCTCCTGCCCGCATTCCAAACGATTGCAGCCAAGGGACATCGACAGTGCCCCGCTGGCAGGCCTCAAGGCCCGACCGGATGCCGGTAGATGTGGAACAAGCCGCCGGCGAACTCGATCTC
>Ga0156014_1123_pt1 | contig 41030 bp, 36 predicted proteins | sample RifCSPlowO2_02_FD_107668 | JGI IMG/M metagenome (GOLD analysis project Ga0156014, IMG submission 107668) | Rhodocyclales bacterium RIFCSPLOWO2_02_FULL_63_24 | reverse complement strand
TGATTTCAGCCAGCAACGCACGAATTCATCCCGGATCGTGAAATCGGGCCGTCCGACGAACTCAAGTCCGACAGGCTGCTAGGTGTGGCGAAAAGCCCGCAGCTGTCATGTGCCACTCCCAAAGCAAGCGCGAGTGGTTCGTCCGCGGACCGCTCTTTCCTCATGAACTATGGCCGGCAATGGAGTTGCACAGCGACACCGACGCTTTTGAGCTGCTCTACTCGCCTCAAGCTCAGGGCAAAACTTCTGTTCGCCAAGAACCGGGAGCCCGTTGGCTCACCGGTCGCGGGGCGTACAACCTCAAAGTCCAGGCGCAATCTGTCAAGGTGTCTGATGGAGTGGTTGTTAGTATCGTCGCCCTGGATACTTGATATTGTTTGTTGAAACAATCACGCCACTTCCGCTTCGGGTTGAGTGCCCCCCGTCAGTTTGAGTGAAGCGAACACTCGTATTGGCAATTAACAGCGAATGTCTGGTTGCCGATCATTAGCAGCTGAGTCAGATTTTGGTCCATTCGTCCGGTCGAACAACCGCCGTACCGTCAGCGCCGACTCCTGACGATCTGCTTCGCAATACTGTGAGCCTGGCTTCAGCCAGTCGACGTGGTCGACGTGGTTGGCGGACTGAAGTCCGCCCTACAGTCCGTCCAGTTCGCCCCACAAGGGAACGGTCATTTCGCCACCGTTGCGCTAGCCGAACCTGCCGGTGATGTAATCTTCCGTCGCCTTCTTCTGCGGCTTGATGAAGATCTGGTCGGTGACACCGAACTCGATCATCTCGCCCAGATACATGTAGGCCGTGTAATCGGAGATGCGCGCGGCCTGCTGCATGTTGTGGGTGACGATGAGGATGGTGACCTTTTCCTTCAGCTCGATGATCAGTTCCTCGATGCTGGCGGTGGCGATCGGATCGAGGGCCGAAGTCGGCTCGTCGAACAGGATGATCTCCGGGTCGGAAGCCAGGGCGCGGGCGATGCACAGGCGCTGCTGCTGGCCGCCGGAGAGATTGGCGCCGAGTTCCTTGAGCCGGTTGCTGACTTCGTTCCACAGCGCGGCGCCCTTCAGCGCCGATTCGACGCGGTCGTCGAGTTCGCTTTTGTTGCGCATGCCGCGCACCCGCAGGCTGTAGGCGACGTTCTCGTAGATCGACTTGGGGAAGGGGTTCGGCTTCTGGAACACCATGCTGATGCGCATCCGCACTTCGATCGGATCGACGCCGGGCGCGAGCAGGTTGGTATTGTCCGGGTAGAGCACGATGCCGCCGCCGGCATAGCGATTGCCGGGATACAGGTCGTGCATGCGGTTGAAGCAGCGCAGCAGCGTGGACTTGCCGCAACCCGAGGGGCCGATCAGCGCCGTCACCTTGCGGTCGTGGATCGGCATCGAAACCCGCTTCAGCGCGTGGAAGGCGCCATAGTAGAAATCAAGGTCGCTGACATTGGCCTTGAGGACGTTGCCCTCGACGCCCGCTTCGTACCTGGTTGGAATCTGCATGGTGCTCACCACTTGATGTTTTTGCGCAAACGATAGCGCAGATAGATTGCCAGGCCGTTCATGGCCAGGGTCATGAAGACGAGAACGAAGCCGGCCGCCGCGGCATTGACGGTAAAGGCCGCCTCGGGCCGCGAGGTCCAGTTGAACATCTGGATCGGCATCACCGTGAAGGGCGCGAAGATCCAATCGAACAGCCCCGCCGGCGGCTCGCCGGTGAAGGGAGCTGGCGGCAGGAAGGCGATGAAGGTCAGCGCGCCGATGGTGATGATCGGCGCCGTCTCGCCGATGGCGCGCGCCATGCCGAGAATCACGCCGGTCAGGATGCCGGCCGAGGAATACGGCAGGATGTGGTCGCGCACCGTCTGCCAGGTGGTCGCGCCGCAGGCATAGGAGCCCTCGTGGATCGCTTGCGGAATGGAGCGGATGGCTTCCCGCGTAGCGACGATGATCACCGGCAGGATCAGCAGCGCCAGCGTCAGGCCGGCGGAAAGGATGCTCTGGCCGAAGCCGAAGTAATACACGAACAGGCCGAGCGCCAGCAGGCCATAGACGATGGACGGAATGCCGGCCAGGTTGCTGATGTTGATCTCGATGATGTCCGTGATCCAGTTCTTCGGCGCGTATTCCTCAAGATAGACGCCGGCGGCGACGCCCAGCGGCACCGCCGCCAGCGCCGTCAGCAGCATCACCAGCACGGTGCCGACCCAGGCCGACAGAATGCCGGCGTTGGCGGCGCGGCGTGATGGGAAGGAGGTGAAGAAGTCCATGCTCAGTCGCGGCACGCCCTCGATCGCCATGTCCACGAACAGGATGGTGAAAGTCAGCACGCCCACCATCAGGGAAAGAATGCCGAGCAAGGTGAAGAACAGGTCCCAGCGCTTGGCGCGGACAATGATGCCGCGGATATTCTCAAGCTTCTGCTCGATGTCCATCTCAGTACACCTCCCGGTAATGCTTGCGCAGCCAGTAGCCGAGCAGGTTGAAGGCCAGGGTCATCAGCAACAGGGTGAGGCCGGCGGCGAAAATGGTCTGGTAGCCGATCGAGCCATGCGGCAGATCGCCCAGCGCCACCTGCACGATATAGGAGGTGATCGTCGCGCCCGGCTCGGCGGGATTGAAGGTCAGGTTCGGCTGCATGCCGGCCGCCACGGCGAGAATCATGGTCTCGCCGACCGCGCGGGAGATGCCGAGGATATAGGCCGAGGCAATGCCTGAGGTGGCTGCCGGCGTCACCACCCAGAGCGCTGTCTGCAAACGCGTCGCGCCCATCGCGTAGGAACCCTCGCGCAGCGCCATGGGCACTGCGCGCATGGCGTCTTCCGAGAGCGAAGCGACGTAGGGAACGATCATGACGCCCATCACCAGACCGGCCGAGAGCAGGTTGAAACCGGGCAGGTCGGGGTAGATTTTTTGCAGCAGCGGCGTCAGGAAAGTCAGGGCGAAGTAGCCATAGACGATGGTCGGCACGCCGCCCAGCAGTTCAAGAAAGGGCTTGGCGATCTCGCGCAGCTTGAAGCCGGCAAATTCGGAAAGATAGATGGCGATGATGGTGCCCAGCGGAATCGCCACCAGCAAGGCCACGGCCGAACTGGTGAGCGTGCCCGAGAGCAGCACCATGATGCCGTAGTGGGCATCGTCGAACAGCGGCGTCCATTGGGTATCGAACAGGAAATCGGAAAGCGGCACCGTCTGGAAGAAAACCCAGGATTCCTTGACCAGCACATAGACGATGGTGACGGTGACGAACACGGAAAACGCCGCGGCACTGAACAGCAGGAACTCGATGATGCGTTCCTTGACATGACGCGATGCCTTCTTGCTCAGCCGGTCGCTGACAAACTCGGTCATAAGGGGTACTTGGACGGGCAGGGTTGCACTCATCGGAAACGGGGCGGATGAAAATGTACAGCAAAAAGCCCCGGAACATCGGTCCCGGGGCGTATCACGGCTGCTTACTTGGCTTCGCGCTTGACCAGTTCGTCGATCTTGACGCCGACCTCGGGCACGCCGCCGAACACGGTGCCGAGCTTCATCTTGTTCACATGCCCGGAGTTGATCTCATAAATCTTGGCAGGTAGCTGAACGTACTTCACTTCCTGGGTCAGCTTGGCGCCGTGCTTCATGTAGAAGTGCACGAACTCCTTGACTTCCGGCTTCTCCAAAGACTTGGCATTGACGTAGATGAAAATCGGCCGCGCCAGGGGCTGGTAGGAACCATCCTCGACCACGGCGGCGGACGGTGCCACGAATTTCTTGCCGTTCCAGATCGCAGCGGCCTTCAGCTTGCCGGCATTCTCGATGTAGTAGGCGAAGCCGAAATAGCCGATGCCGCCCTTGTCGCGGGACACGCCCTGCACCAGCACGTTGTCGTCTTCCGACGCGGTGTAGTCGCCGCGCGAAGACTTTGCCTTGCCGACGATGGCCTCGGTGAAGTACTCGAAGGTGCCCGAATCGGCACCCGGACCATAGAGCTTGAGCGGCAGGTCGGGGAAGCTCGGATCGACCTGCTTCCAGTTGGTGATCTTGCCTTGCGCAGCAGGCTCCCACATGACCTTGAGCTGCTCCGGCTTCATGTTGGCGGCCCAGGTGTTGCTCGGGTGCACCACAACGGTCAACGCGTCGAAGGCCACCGGCAGTTCGACGTACTTGATGCCGGCGGCGGCACAGGCGTCCATTTCCTTCTTGACGATCGGCCGCGAGGCGTCGGAAATGTCGGTCTCGCCGCGGCAGAACTTCTTGAAGCCGCCGCCGGTACCGGAAATGCCGACCGTGACCTTGATGGCGTTCTTTTTCGACTTCTGGAACTCTTCGGCCACAGCCTCGGTAATCGGATAGACGGTCGAGGAGCCGTCGATCTTCACCAGGGCCTGGGCGTAGACCGTCGCCGAAGCGAAAACGCCGGCGACAACAGCAGCAATCTTCATGGATTTCATCAGCAAACTCCTTTATGCAGTGCGGTGTGAAAAACCGAAGTCTAGGCAGCGAATGTTACAGAGCCGTGAAATCGCCCGCCGGAAGATCAATTTTCAATGTTTGAGGTTCGGTCGGAAACGTGACCGGCGCCGCCATCGGGAAGCCGCAACCTATCCGTAACGCGGCGGCAATCAGGCGGTAACCCCGGCTTTCGAGAATGGCGGCGAACCCCAAGAGAACAGGAGAGCGCCATGCATAAGAATCTGATAGAAGCCGCGGTCACCAGCCAGAAAGTCGGTTACAGCGTTGCGCTGGCGCGCAGCGAAGAGGAAGTGCGCGAAGCGCAGCGCCTGCGCTACAAGGTGTTTGTCGAGGAACTCGGCGCCCGCATCCCGACCCGTACGCCGAATCACGACATCGATCTCTACGATGCCTTCTGCGATCACCTGATCGTGCGCGAAAGCCAGGGCGACCGCATCGTCGGCACCTACCGCATCCTGTCGCCCGAAGCTTCGCGCCGCGTCGGCAACTACTACTCGGAGAACGAGTTCTACATCAACCGCCTGCAAAACCTGCGCAATCGCATGGTGGAAGTCGGCCGCTCCTGCATCCATCCCGACTATCGCAGCGGCGCGGTGATCACCCTGCTCTGGGCCGGGCTCGCCGAGTACATGGTGAGCAACAACTACGAATACCTGATGGGCTGCGCCTCGATCGGCATGGCCGACGGCGGACACAACGCCGCCAATCTGTTCAGCCAGATGGACCCGGCGCACATGGCGCCGGCCGAATACCGCGTCTTCCCGCAAAACGGCCTGCCCTTCGAACGCCTCGCCAACGGCCAGCCGGCGCTGATCCCGCCGCTGATCAAGGGCTATCTGCGGGTCGGCGCCTGGGTCTGCGGCGAACCGGCCTGGGATCCGGATTTCAATACCGCCGACCTGCTCTTGCTGCTGCCGATGTCGCGCATGAACCCGCGCTACATGCGGCACTTCGTCAAGCCGGCGGAGCCGCTCGCGGCATGAGTTTGAGCGGAATCGACGCAGCAGTAAGGGATAGCCATGCGCTGAAGGTGCTGATGCTCAGCGACGTCTATTTTCCGCGCATCAACGGCGTTTCCACCTCGATCCAGACCTTTCGCGCCACGCTCGCCGGCCTTGGCGTGCATACCACGGTGGTGGCGCCCGACTATCCGGGCACCGATCCCGCCGCCGACGCCGCGGCGAACATAACGCGCCTGCCGTCGCGTGCCGTGCCGCTGGACCCGGAAGACCGGCTGATGCAATGGCGCGCCCTGGCCGCCCTCGATCGCCGTCTCGGACTCTGTCTGCCGGGGATTCCGCTTCGCGGGCCGGCAAGCGCCGACTCTTGCGGCTTTGATCTGGTGCATGTGCAGACCCCTTTCGCCGCGCACTACGCGGGCCTGCACCTGGCGCGGGCCTGGGGCATACCCTGCATTGCGACCTACCACACGCATTTCGAGGAATACCTGTTCCACTACATCCGCGTCCTGCCCAAGCGCGTGTTGCGCGCCGCCGCGCGCCGGCTGGCCCGGCACCAGTGCAATGCGCTCGATGCCGTCGTCGTGCCCTCGCAGCCGATGGCTGCCACCTTGCGCGACTACGGCGTCACCATGCCGCTGCAGGTAATCGCCACCGGCCTGCCCGAAAGCCAGTTCCTGCGCGGCGACGGCGATCGATTCCGCCGCGCCTGGGACATCGCCCCGGAGCGCAAGCTCGCGCTCTTCGTCGGCCGCGCCGCCTTCGAAAAGAACATCGGCTTCCTGCTCGACATGGTCGCGCTGGCGCGCCGGCAGGTGCCCGAGCTGATGCTGGTGATCGCCGGCGAAGGGCCTGCGCTGCCGGCGCTTCGCCGCCAGGCCGCGGCGTTGCGACTCGATGATCATGTCCGCTTCGTCGGCTACCTGCCGCGCCAGGGCAGCTTGCGCGACTGCTACGCCGCCGCCGACGTATTCACCTTCGCCTCGCGTACCGAAACCCAGGGCCTGGTGCTGCTCGAAGCCATGGCGATCGGCCTGCCGGTGCTGGCCATTGCGGCCCTCGGCGCGGCCGAGATCGTCGCCCCGCAACGCGGCGCCATCGCCGCCGCCGGCACGCCGGCCGGCTTTGCCGCGCAACTCGTGGAGTTGCTCGACCGGCCCGCCACCCTCGCCGCCATGGCGACGGAGGCAGTAGCGTTCGCCCGCGAGTGGGATGCCGCGACCCAGGGCGCCCGGCTGGCGGCCTTGTACCAGGAACTGGCGCGCGCGCCAGCCACCGCACCGCGCGATCTGCCCCAACCCCAAGCCATCCCTGCGAACCCATGAATACCGATCCCATCGCCGAAGAAAGCCCCTTCAAGGGCCAGACCGGCCTGCGCCGCATCTGGAACGCCTTCAACTATTCGCTGTCCGGCCTGCACGCCGCCTACCTCAACGAAGACGCCTTCCGCCAGGAAAGCCTGCTGGCCGCGCTGCTGATCCCGATCGCCCTGGTGCTGCCTCTGCCGGGCACGGCCAAGGCGCTGATGATCGCCAGCATCCTGCTGGTGCTGATCGTCGAACTGCTCAACTCGGCGATCGAAGCCGCGATCGACCGCATTTCGCTGGACCGGCACCGGCTCTCGAAGCGCGCCAAGGACATCGGCAGCGCCGCGGTGCTGATCGCCCTGCTCAACGTGCTGGCGACCTGGTCGCTGGTGCTGTGGTTCTGAGCGCCGCTCGCCGGGCCGTCCCAAGGGCGGCGCAGCCAAACCACGGAGCCGCGCAGCGGCGAACTACCGTCACCCCCTGCCTTGGGCAGGGGGCTGGGGGGGATGGTAGTCCCGTGAGCGCGACATGACGGCGCCCTTGCACGTCGCCATCGTCACCGAGACCTACCCGCCGGAAGTCAATGGCGTCGCCATGACGCTGGAGCGCATGGTGCAGGGCCTGCTGGCGCGCGGTCATCGCGTCAGCCTGACGCGGCCGCGCCAGCATGCGCAGGACGCGCCGCCGGCTACAGCGCGCTATGCAACCACGCTGGTGCGCGGCCTGCCGATCCCCGGCTATGCCGGCCTCAAGTTCGGCCTGCCGGCATCGCGCCTGCTGCGCCGCCAGTGGCGCGCCGAACGGCCCGACGTGGTGCAGGTGGTCACCGAAGGGCCGCTGGGCGCCTCGGCCATCGCCGTGGCGCGCGCGCTGGATATCCCGGTGGTCTCCGAGTTCCACACCAATTTCCACGCCTACAGCCGGCATTACGGCGTCGCCTGGCTGGAAAGACTGGTCGCCGCCCACCTGCGGCGCCTGCACAACCGCAGCCGGATGACCCTGGTGCCCAGCCGCGAACTCGGCGCCGAACTCCAGCGCCGGGGCTACCGCCGCATCCGCGTGGTGGCCCGTGGCGTCGATACCGCGCTGTTCACTCCGACACGCCGCAGCGCGGTCTTGCGCGCCGCCTGGCGAGTGCGCGACGAGGACCTGGTGGTGGCCCACGTCGGCCGCCTGGCGGCGGAGAAGAACCTGCCGCTGGTACTCGCCACCTTCGACGCAATCCGCGCCCACGTCCCCGAGGCGCGGCTCCTGCTGGTCGGCGACGGCCCCGCGCGGCAGCGGCTGGAGCGATCGCATCCGCAGCATATCTTCGCCGGCATGCGCCACGGCGAGGACCTCGCCACCCACTACGCCTCGGCCGACCTGTTCCTGTTCCCGAGCATGACCGAGACCTATGGCAACGTCACGCTCGAAGCGCTGGCCAGCGGCCTGCCGGTGGTGGCCTACCGCATGGCGGCGGCGGCCGAGCTGATCCGCCACGGCGACAACGGCATGCTGGCCGAACCCGGCGCCAGCGCCCAGTTCGTACGCGCCGCGCTCGATCTCGTCACCCGCCCCGGCGCCCTGCGCCAGGCCGCCACAGCCGCCCCGCACAGCGTCGCCGCGCTCGACTGGGAGCGCATCCATGAATTACTGGTGGAGACCCTGCGCGATGCCATCGCCCGCCCCGACATCCCGGCGGCGGACGAATCGCGCCTGGGCTTCCAGGCCGACTGATGCAGGTCCGCTCGATCTTCATCTCCGACGTCCATCTCGGCACCCGCGGCTGCCAGGCCGAACGCCTGCTCGACTTCCTGCGCGACTACGACAGCGAGAACCTGTTCCTGATCGGCGACATCATCGACTTCTGGGCCATGAACCGCGGCATCCACTGGACCGCGGCACAGAACACCGTGGTGCAGAAGATCCTGCGCCGCGCCCGCCACGGCCAGCACGTGATGCTGATTCCCGGCAACCACGACGAGGCGCTGCGGGAATACGACGGCATTTCATTCGGCGACATCGTGGTCTGCCGCGAACATATCCATGTAGCCGCCGACGGTCGCCGCTATCTGCTGCTGCATGGCGACGAATTCGACCAGGTGACACGCTACCATCGCTGGCTGGCGGTGCTTGGCGATCTCGGCTACAACCTGCTGGTGCGCGTAAACGCCTCGCTCTCGCGACTGCGCCGACTGCTGCGTCGCCCCGGCTACTGGTCGCTGGCCGGCTACGCCAAAAGCCGCGTCAAGCGTGCCGTTTCCTTCATCTTCGACTTCGAGGATTCGGTGATCCGCGCCGTGCGCGAGCGCGGGCTCGATGGCGTGATCTGCGGCCACATCCACAGCGCCGCGATCCGCCCGCTGGGCGACGTGGTCTACGTCAATTGCGGCGACTGGGTCGATAGTTGCAGCGCCATCGTCGAGCACCACGACGGCCGGCTGGAACTGGTCCGCGCATGGCAGCCGGTCGCCGCCGCGGTGACCGCGACGCGCCCCAGCGCCGTGTCGCCAGCGCCGACTCTTGAGCCAACCGATCATTTGCAAGGTGGACTGGCGCAACTGAATTCGCAATAGAGGCGAGTTGAGTACGCCCGCATTTCAGCGGAGTGTCGCCTGACGCCCGTTGATGCGGTGGTAGACTGGAATCAAAGCTTCCTAAACCATGGCCCTTGCCGATATTGCGCTCCCACGTCGGCGAGACGACTACCGGCTCTACGTCGTGTTTCACTGTGCGTCGGCCAATCCATCGATTAACATCCTGCGTAATCCTGCAACTCCGGAATGACAGCCTGTTGTCGAGGTCGAGCATTGCCGGCTAAAGGTGAACTCAATCCGGCACCCCGTTGAACTCCAAGAGGAACGCGCCAAGTACGGAGCACAAGTTGAAACTGAATGACAACGAACTGGAAGCGCTGCTGAACGATCTCGAATCGGACCGGGCAGAGCGCAAGGAGACATTCAACGGCGACGCACAGGAAAAGGTCCGGCAGGCGATCTGCGCCTTCGCCAACGATCTGCCGAATCACGCCGAACCCGGTGTCGTCTTCATCGGCGCGCGGGACGACGGTTCCCCCAAGGGCCTTGTCGTAAGCGATGAGTTGCTGCTGACCCTGGCCAGCATCCGCTCCGAAGGAAGCATTCTTCCCATCCCGACAATGACCGTCGAAAAGCGGCAGTTCAAGGGGGCGGAAATGGCGGTTATCACGGTGCTGCCGGCGGACTCGCCACCGGTGAGATACAAGGGCCGTGTCTGGATACGCACCGGCCCTCGCCGCGACATCGCGAGCGCGCAGGACGAACGCATCCTGAACAAGAAAAGGCGGCATCGGGATTTGCCGTTCGATCTTCAACCGGTTTCGTTTGCGAATCTGGCTGACCTCAACCGAGCGACCTTCGAAAGCGAATATCTCCCGGCCGCCGTGGCGGCTGACGTATTGGCCGCCAACCAAAGAACCTACGAAGAGCGCTTGGCCGCCAGCCGCATGGTCGAGTCCACCGACAACGCCACACCCACGGTTCTGGGGTGCATCGTTTTGAGCGCACGGGCGCGTGACCTCGTGTCATGCGACTACGTTCAGTTCCTGCGCATCGACGGAACCAACCTTGCCGATCCCATCAAGGACGAGGAAGTGATCGACGGCCCGCTGGCGCAGATGCTCCGCCGCCTCGACGACAAACTCGAAGCGCATATCCAGACGGCGGTGGATATCAAAGGCTCGGTGGAGCAGCGCTCTCCCGACTACCCTTTGGCGGCCTTGCAGCAGCTTGCGCGCAATGCCTTGATGCATCGCACCTATGAAGCGACCAATGCACCGGTGCGCGTCACCTGGTTCAACGACCGAATAGAAATCACCAACCCTGGCGGCCCTTACGGCATCGTCACCCGCCAGAATTTCGGCAAACCCGGCTATACCGACTACCGCAACCCGAACCTCGCCGAGGCCATGCGTGTGCTGGGGTTCGTGCAGCGATTCGGGGTCGGCATTCAAACCGCACAGCGCGAACTGGCAGCCAACGGCAATCCGCCCGCGGTCTTTGATCCCGAGGACACCCTCGTGTTCGTCACGGTGCGGAGGAAGACATGAGCATTCCGGTACTGAGCTTCTTCAACAACAAGGGCGGAGTCGGCAAAACCTCGCTCGCCTATCATTTGGCCTGGATGTTTGGCGAACAGGGGAAGCGGATTCTTGCCATTGACCTCGATCCGCAAGCGAACCTGACTGCAGCGTTTCTCGACGAAGACCGGCTCGAGGACCTCTGGGAAGACAATCCCGACCAGCCCAACACGATCTTTCGTTGTATTCAGCCCTTGCTTGAAGTGGGCGACATCCAGATCGCCGAACGCATCAAGATCACGCGGGAGATTTCCTTGATTGCGGGCGACTTGGCGCTCTCCGGATTCGAGGATGAGCTGTCCAACCAATGGCCGGCCAGCATGGGCGACCAGAATCTGGTGCGCCCATTCAAAGTGCTAACTGCATTTTGGCAAGTCATGCAACAAGCAGCGGAGGCGCACGATGCAGACTTGATATTGGTGGACGTAGGCCCGAATCTTGGCGCGATAAACCGGTCCGCCCTCATCGCCTCCGATTTTGTCGTGATTCCCTTGGGAGTCGACCTGTTCTCCTTGCAGGGCCTGCGAAACCTCGGCCCGATGCTGCGTAGCTGGCGCACGCTCTGGAAAAAGCGGGTCGACAACTGGACGACGCCGACTATCGCCTTGCCCAAGGGCCTGATGACGCCGATCGGCTATCTGGCCCAGCAACATGGTGTTCGTCTGTCAAGGCCGGTTAAAGCCTACGACCGCTGGCTCAATCGAATGCCCCTGGAGTACCGCCAAAGCGTCCTGGGCAAGAAAGTCTCGAAGGCACCCGCGGTCGCAGCAGACCCGGAGTGTCTTGCCTTGTTGAAGCATTACCACAGCCTTGCGCCAATGGCGATGGAGGCAAGAAAGCCCCTGTTCCTGCTGCGCTCGGCGGACGGTGCCATCGGCGCCCACTCGTATGCGGTCCAGGATGCTTACAAGGATTTCCAGAAGCTGGCGAAAAATGTATTGGAGCGAATAAGCATGGCACAGACTGCATGACGGCGTATCCCAAACGTCTCATCGAAGTCGACCTTTCGATCAAACATGGGATCGCCGCCGTGTCGCCAGCGCCGACTCTTGACGACCTGCCGCAGGCCGGCATCGCCTGCGGCGCGGAAACCGTGCGGCTATAGCTGCCGCGGCTCGGCCATGCGTGCGGCCATGCGTGCGGCCATGCGCGCCGCACCCACCGCCACGTCCACCGCCGCGGCAATGCGGCGCCGGCTCGCGGCAAGCCGCGCCGGATCGAAAGCCCCGCGCCGCCAAGCTTCCGCTGCGTCATGCATGGCACGATAGTACTGATCCGGATCGCAGGAAATCAGCAGCATATCGACACCGGCAGCGAGCGCCGCCACCGCCGCATTGCCGATACCGAGCCGATACACGGCGCCCAATCAGCGTGTGGGTATCGAAAGCCGGCCCGCCGTGCAGCGGACGCAGGTCCGCCACCGGCCCCAGGTTCAGATTGACGCCGAGCGCGGCCAGACCGCGCCCTTGCGTTTCGCCATAGTCCTGGACACGGGCTTCGAGCCTTGCGTCGCTGCCCGCTTCGACCACGCTCGCCAGTGACGGCAATGCCGCCAGGGGCGGCGTCAGGTGCGCCACGCTGCCGCCTTCCTGATCGGCGGCAACGATCAATGGCGGCAGGCCGGCGCGGCGGCGCAAACCTTGCAGGGCGTCGATCTCGGCGCGGATGGCCGACAACGTGCGGCCGCGGACATTGCCGCGCCCAAGGTAGATGCCGCCGATCAGGCCGCGTTCGGCCAGCATCGCGACTTCATCGAAGCGCGTATAGCCGACGATGAAATGCTGGCCGAGGGTCCGCGTCGCCGCGTCGGCCGCCAGCACCTCGGCGCGCTGGCAGCGGAAAATCGCTTCGTTGCCGACGGCGAGGATCGCCACGACGAGCAACACGGCGCCGAGCAGGGCGCCTTCCCGGCGCCCGCAGCAGCCTCTCGCGCGCCACCAGACGAGGCCGCCGAGCAGCACCAGCAGCGGCGTTTCAACGCTGCGCAGGACGAGGAGATAGGGACTTCTCGGATGCAGCGCCACATACAGCAGCAGCAGCGCCGGCACCCAGCGCGACAGCGGGCGCAGCGCCCGTGCCGCATGTAGGCGCCACACCTCACAGCCCTCCTTCGGCCGCGCCGCCGCCGATCCCATACCAGTCGATGCGCCGCGTGGCGAGCATGCTGGCGCCGAGTGCGGCGAACAGCAGCAGCGCGCCCATCAGCAAGGCATTGTCCTCGGACAGCAGCACACCATAGAGCACGCCGTACAAGGCTGCTATGCCCGCGCCGAAGGCCGCACCGCGCCAGCGGCTGCCCAGCGCGCCGGACAGGTAGGTGCCGATCAGGGTCACGCAAGCCGTCGCCGATATGCCGTAGGCAAGGGCAAAGCTGAGATGTTCCGACAGCGCGATGAGCAGCAGGAAGAAGATCGCCAGGGCCAGGCCGACCAGCAGGTATTGCAGCGGATGGATCGCCAGGCGGCGCAGTACCTCGGTCAGGAAGAAGGCGGCAAAGGTGAGGACGACGAAGAGCAGCCCGTACTTCACCGCGCGCTCGGATTTCAGATAGACATTCACCGGCTCCATGAAGCTGATGTCCAGCGTCTCGCCCGACGGATTGGCCTCACTGCTCTTGAGCACGCGATCGAAGCTGCGCGCAAGGTGCGACACCTGCCAGCGCGCATCGAATCCGGCCGCGCCAACCGTGCGTGTCGTCGGCAGGAAGCGCCCCTGGAAACTCGGATGCGGCCAGTCGGATTTCAGCGTCACCGTGGTCGCATTGCCCGCCGGGGCGATTGCCAGGCGTTCGGAACCGGTGAGGTTGAGCGGCAATGCAAACTCGAAACTGCCGCCCGTGGCGAGGTCGACCGGACCCAGCGGCACATGCACGCCCTGCCCGGCGACAACGCCGAAGGTGCCGGTGGCAAAGCGATGCGCACGTCCGTTGACGCTGACTTCCGGGTCGTTGTCGACGCCTCGCGGATCGGCAACGCCGAGCACCAGAATCGCCTGGGCATCGACGATGTTGCGCAACGAAGTCAGGCCCAAGCCGGGTGGCACGACCGCCTTGCCCGCGATCTGAAGCGCCAAGTGATACAGGCGCGCCCGGTAGAGACCGCGACTGCGGGTTTCGACCCGCGCCTCGCCGCCGATATCCAGTCGCTGCGGCGGCAAGACCTCGGTGCGCGTGACGATCTCGTGATGCATCGTCTCGTCTTTTCCCCGCCGCTCGACGCGCTCGTGGTAGCGGACCGCGAGCACGGGCCCGATCAGGGTTTGGGCGCCGGCCGCCGATTCGGCGATATTACGCATGACCTCGGCCTGACGCGCACTGCGGCCGGCAATCTGGCCCTCGATGAGGGACAGCGGAATCAGCAGCAGCAATGACAGGACGGCAATCGCCGCGAGCTTCTGGAACAGTTTCTTCTGCATGGCACTCCCCTCGGATGAATTCGGTGGAGTGAGGCTAAGAGCCCGCGGTGAAGTAGCGGAGAAGCGAAAATGAAGCGAGTATGAAGTCGCGTGAAAGCCACACAGCCACTCACGACGCTCCCATACCCCTCGCGGGGGGAGGTGCTGGGGAGGGGGAGCCGGCAGGCGCCCGTCAGAGGGAAAGCGCAAGCCGGGCCACGGCGCCGCCGTCAACCGCATTGGCGAACTCGACGCGACCGCCGTGAAGCTTGGCCACTTCGCGCACGAAGGCGAGGCCCAGACCGGTGCTCTTCCGACCGGTGGCCGGGCGCGGCAGCGAATAGAAGCGCTCAAACAAATGCGGCAAGGCGAAATCCGGCGCGCCGGGACCGTGGTCGCGTACCGAAACAACGTGGTGGGCGCCATCGCCGCCGATGTCGATTTCGATCCCCGCGCCATCCGAAGAAAATTCGATGGCGTTGTCCAACAGGTTGCCGACGGCCTGTTGCAGCAGGAAAGGATCGCCGCGCACCTGGGCCGCCAGTTCGCCGCCGATGCGCGCCGTGATGCCGCGCGCCGCCAGTTGTTCCGCCCGACCGGCCAGCGCCTCGCGCGCCAGATCGCCCAGCGCGATGTCGCGAATCTCCTCGGGTGCCTGCAATTGTTCGATGCGCGCCAGCGCCAGCAGACGCTCGATGATCAACTGCATGCGCTCGGCCTGCTCGACGATGCTGCGGGCGAAGCGCTGCCGGTCCGCGACGGAGGGGTCTTCCTGCAGCAACTCGGCGGCGCCGCGCACGGCCGTCAAGGGGCTTTTCATTTCGTGGGCGAGGCTTTGCACGTAGTTTTCGACATACTGCTTGCCATCCAGGCGTTCCCGCATCAGGGCCAGCGCCCGCGCCAACTCGGACAACTGGCGCCCGCCGACGGTCGGCGGCAGCACCTTGTCGCCGTTGGCGACCGACCGCGCATAGTCGCGCAGCCGGTTCAGCGACCAGGTCAGCCAAAGCGTAAACAACAAGCCGATCACGGCCGAGACCCCGAGCAGGACGAAGCCCGCGCGCCTGACCCGGTCGCGGGCGCGCTCGACATAAGGTGTCAGTGCCGTCATTGGCTTGGCCACAGTGAGCACGCCGATCAGCGCGCCCTGACGCAGCACTGGCGCCGCCACATACATCACCGAACTCTCCGGATCGGCAGGGTCTTCGCGCGTGCTGCGAGCGCCGTATTCGCCGTGCAGGACGCGGGCCACGTCGCGCCACTGGCTGTAATCGGCATTCACCGCGACGCCCTCGGAGTCATACACGACAATGCCGCGGGCATCGGTCAGATAGACCCGGAAATCGACCGACTCCTTGCTGACGCCCCAAATCGACGCCTGCGGTTCGCGCAGTTGCGCGTTGCGCACGGCGGCGGCAAAACCGCCCTGACCAATCTTGCCGGCGGCCAGTTCGTCCACCGCCAATTCGGCCAGCAAGTTGGCAGTATCGACCAGCGTGTCCTCGGTGGCCTGGCGTACGCCGGGCTCGACTTCGCGGGCGAAAATATTGACCACAAACCAGGCCGCCACGCCGACGATCAGGAAATATCCGAGGAACAGGCGGATCGCGATGTTCACGATGCGCTGCCGCGTATGCTGTAACCGAGTCCGCGGTGCGTCTCGATCGGGTCATCGCCGCGGATCGCGCGCAGCTTGGCACGCAGGGTCTTGACGTGCGCGTCCACCGTGCGCTCCAGGCTTTCCTCGGCATCGCTCCAGACCAGTTCCATCAGACGGGCGCGGCTCAGCACCCGCCCGGGACGCTCCAACAAGGCACAAAGCAGCCCGTATTCATAGCGCGTCAGCGCCAGCCAGGTACCGTCCCAGGCGATGCGCGCAGCTTCGATATCGATCTGAAAGCGCGGCCGCTCCGCCCTCACGACGGGCCCCGGTTGACGGGCCCGGCGCAGGATGGCGCGCACCCGCGAGGCCACTTCGCGCGGACTGAAGGGCTTCGCCACATAGTCGTCGGCGCCGAGTTCCAGACCCACAATCCGATCGACCTCGTCTGCGCGCGCCGTGAGGAAAATCACCGGCACATCCGATTCGCGCCGCAGTTCGCGACACACATCAAAGCCATTCATGTCTGGCAGGCCGACATCGAGAATGACCAGAGCGACGTCATTGTCGTGCAAGGCCGCCAAAGCCTGCCGGCCTAGCCCGACGCAAAGGGTTTGGAAGCCCTCGGTACGCAGCGCGTAATCCAGGGTGTCGGCAATGCTCGGTTCGTCATCGACGATCAGAATTGTGGTTTGCACGTCGGTATGAGCTTGGGACTGTGATAAGAGAAAACACCGTAACGAAGATTACCAGACGAGCCCTTTCCAATCCCGCCGCCGTGTCGCCAGCGCCGACTCTTGCCGCTCCGCCGCAACACGATGCGGGTGCAATACAACTGTAATAATTCTCGCGGCAGCGAAGGCTAAACTGGGCTTCAATCCGCTTCCGGCATCGACCCGATGGCTCAACAAATCGCTCTCAAGCTGGCGCTGGCCGAGGACCGTCACGGCGCCCTGCTGCGGCACCCGTCGCTTGCCCGCGAGTCCGCGCGCGAGCAGCACCATCTGGTCAGCATCTATTACGACACCCGACGCATGGCGCTGCGCCGCGCCGGCATCCTGCTGCGTCTGCGCAAGCACGGCAACACGTGGCAGCAGACCATCAAGCGCCAGGACGAGTCGCGCGGCGGCCTGACACAAAGACCCGAGTGGCAGGCGCCCTACCTCAACCATTTCGATTTCTCCCACGTTGAGGACGCCGAACTGCGCGACTGGCTGCAGCGGGACAAGATCGCCGGCCGCCTCGCGGCGATCTTCGAAACCAATTTCCGGCGCACCGTCTGGCAACTCGATATGGGCAAGGACAACCGCATCCTGGTCAAACTCGACCGCGGCTGGATTGCCTCCAGCGGCCGCCGCGACACGATCTCCGAACTCGAACTGCAACTGCTCTCGGGCGGCATCGACAGTCTGTACGCCCTCGCCCTGCAGCTCGGCCAGCGCCTGGCCCTGCCGCCGCTGCTGCTGTCCAAGGCGGAGCGCGGCTACCGGCTGTTCCTCGCCACGCCGCCGGCCCCGGTGAAGGCCGGCGAAGTGCCGATCGACGCCGGCGACACGCCGCTCGCGGCGTTCCGCCTGATCGCGCTGGATTGCCTGTCGCACCTGCAACTCAACCACGATGGGGCGGTGCACCGCGACGATCCCGAATACGTGCATCAGATGCGGGTCGCCACGCGCCGCCTGCGTGCCGCGCTGCGCATGTTCCGTCCGGTGCTGCCGGCCGGTTTCGCCGAGCAGTTGTTGCCGCCGATGCGCGAACTGATGCGCGCGCTGGGGCAGGCCCGCGACCTCGACGTGCTGATGGCGGAGATTGTCGCCCCGGTGGCCAAGGCCCTGCCCGATGAGCCGCGCCTGACCGACCTGGCCGGCGCCATCACCAACCGCCTTTACGCCGCGCGCGCAGACACCCGCCATGTGCTGCGCCAACCCGGCTACGGCCAGTTGCTGCTGACCGCCGGCAGCCTGCTGCAGCGCGCACCCTTTGTCGAAGCGGCGGACGCCGCCGCGGGAATGCCGTCCCTGCTGCAATTCGCCGACCGTCGCCTGCGCCGGCTGCTGAAGCGGATTCTCGAACTGGCCGACGCCGCCCGCGTCGACTATCCTCCGTCGCTGCATGAACTGCGCATCGGCATCAAGCGCCTGCGTTACGCCATCGAGTTCTTCGGCCCCATGATCCCTGGCAAGTCAGGCGTCACGGTCATCAAGCGGCTTGCGGGCTTGCAGGAGGAACTCGGTCAGCTCAACGATCTGGCCAGTGCCGGCACCTTGCTGATGGTCTGCGCCGGCAAGGACCCGCACTTGCGCGAAGCCGTAACCCTGATCGGCGGCTGGCACGGACCGCGTCATGCGGCCCTGCTCGGCGACATCCCCAACAAGCTGAAACGCATCCGCGGCCTCGATCTGCCGCACCTGGACAAGTCGCCCGCCTGATAAGCTGGACACCGCCGCACTGCAACAAAGTCGTTATCGATCTGTAATATTCGAACCCTAGGATGGTTTGCTCCAACAACATTTACCGGAGCATTCCATGCCCGTTCTTTCAGTCGCCGCCGCACCCGCCGCACCCGCCGCACCCGCCGCGCCCGCCGCTCCGGCAGCCGCGGCGCCAGGCCAGCAAAAGGGCCTCGCCATCAGCCTGGTGATACCGCTGCCCGCCGTATCGCCCAGCCAGACCAACGACGAAGTATTCGCCCTGTTCGATGCCGCGCCGGGCCTGTCGGCGCTGCCGGTGGCCGAAGACGACCGGCCGATCGGCCTGATCAACCGCAACATCTTCATGGATTCCTTCGCCCGGCCGTTTCACCGCGAGGTCTACGGCCGCAAGAGTTGCATCGCCTTCATGGACAAGCAGCCGCTGATCGTCGACGGCGACATGAGCATCCAGGACCTGAGCTTCCGCGTCGTCGATGCCGGCGGCAAGACCCTCAACGACGGCTTCGTCATCACCGCCGGCGGCCGCTACCTCGGTATGGGCACCGGCCAGGATCTGGTGCGCGCCATCGCCGGCATGCAGGCGGAGAAGAGCCGGATCGTGATGGAGAGCATCGACTACGCCAGCGTCATCCAGCGTTCGTTCCTGCGCCCTTCGCGCGAAGCCTTGCGCAGCCTGCTGCCGGACCATCTGCTGCTGTGGGAGCCGCGCGATCTGGTGGGCGGCGATTACTTCTATTGCCGCCGCTTCGACGACGGCTTTTTCCTGACCCTGTTCGACTGTACCGGCCACGGCGTGCCCGGCGCCTTCATGACATTGATCATGGCCTCCTTCATCGACAGCGCTTTGCGCGAGGAAAACAGGCAGGATCCGGCGGCGGTGATGACGGAGGTCAACCAGCGGGTCAAGAGCGCGCTGGGCCAGATCGACCACCGCCACAAGGCCGCAGCCAGCAACGACGAAGCCGAGCACCGCTCCGACGACGGCATGGACGCCGCCTTCTGCTGGGTGGCCCCGGCCGAACGGCAGATGATTTATGCGGGCGCCCACTCGCCGCTGATCCTGCTGCGTCCCGGTCAGGAGATCGAACTGTTCGAAGGCGACCGGGCCGGCGTCGGCTACGCCTCGACGCCAATGGACCAGACCTGGCAGAACCACAGCTTCCCGCTACCGCCGGGCACGGCCGCATACCTCACCACAGACGGCCTGATCGACCAGCCGGGCGGGCCGAAGCGCATCGCCTTCGGCAAGAAGCGGCTGTGCGCACTGCTTGCCGAACACCGCCACGCTACCACCCTGGCACCGCTGCGCGGCGTCATCCTGCAGGCGCTGGAGGACTACCAGGGCAAGGATGCGCGGCGCGACGATGTCGGCCTGATCGGCTTTCGCCTGTGACCGGGACATTCACCATGAAACTCGACCTGTTCAATACCTTCCGCGACACCGCGCACGAAAACGGCGTCATCTTCTACTACACCGGCGTGTTTTCGCAGAACGTCATCGCCGCCATCGGCGACTCGCTCAAGCAGCGCCTGGACAGCGTCAACGCCAGCAGCGCGGCGCGGCGCAAGGTGTTCTCCACCTTCATCGAAATGGCGCAGAACATCCTGCACTACGCCCCGGAGCTGACCGAGGACGACGGCGCAGGACCGCCGGCCAAGTGCGGCGCGCTCGCCGTCGGGCGCAACGACGAGGAGAAGTTCTTTGTCGTCTGCGGCAATCCGGTGCGCATGGAGGACATCTCGCGCCTGCACGAAAAGCTGGAACCCCTGCGCCAGATGAGCATCGCCGAGATCAAGGCAGCCTACCGCGAACAACTGCGCAACGAGGACCACGCCAGCGACAGCGTCAGCAAGGGCGCCGGCCTGGGTTTCCTGACCATGGCGCGCGACGCCACGGAACCGATCGAATACAGCATCGCCTTCGCCAGCGAGGCAAGCGGCGGACGCGCCGACCTCTACCTGCGCGCCACCATCTGACCCCCCCGCACTACAGGAGCAAGCCATCATGGAAGACCTGCACATCCCCGCCAGCAACGAAACGCCGGAAGTCCGCTTCGAGTTTTCCCGCCACTGCCTCAGCATGCACGGCGAGTCCTACCCGGAGAACGCGATGAGTTTCTACGGCCCGATCCGCTCCAGCCTGCAAAACTACCTGGAAAAACTGCCCGCCGACGGCAGGGTCGAGGTCAACATCGGCCTGCGCTATTTCAACAGTTCCAGCACCAAGCTGATTCGCGCCCTGATCGGCATGCTCGACGAGAAGGCCAGCAACGGCCCGTCGATTTCAGTCGACTGGCTGCACGACGAGGACGACGACATGATGCTGGAATTCGGCACCGACCTGAAGGAAGAGCACCGCTCGCTGAAGTTCAACACCGTCGTCGCCGAAGCCGCCTGACATCGGCGGCAGCGCCCGACGGCGATGCGGCACACGCGTGCATCCAGAAGAAGGACCAGGACACCATGGACATCCAGCACCAAGGCGACCAGATCGCCGCAAGCGCAAGCCCTCACGGCGACATGCTGCGCAGCTTGATGCAGGATCGCGGCCTGCATGCCGTTTACCAGCCCATTCTCGACCTGCGCCAGGGCAGCTATTTCGCCTGCGAAGCGCTGATCCGCGGCCCGGAAGATTCCGCCTTGCACGCGCCCGACGCCCTGTTCGCGGCCGCCGCCACCGCGCAATGCACGCACGAACTGGAATGGCTGGCGGTGGAAACCGCCATCCTGCAGTTCGCCGAGCAGCCTTGCGCACTGCGGCTGTTCGTGAACATGAGCATCAGTTGCCTGCACGCCAGCCGCAAGCGTCTGGCCGCCGTGCGCCAGGTCCTGCTGCGCCTCGGCGTACCGCCGTCGCGAATCGTCATCGAGTTGACCGAAAACGAGTCGGTGAACGATTTTTCCGATCTGCAGGAGACCCTGCAGGACTTCCGCAGGATCGGCATCCAGATCGCCATGGACGACATGGGAGAGGGCTTCTCCAATCTGCGCATGTGGTCCGAAGTACGGCCGGAGTTCGTCAAGATCGACCGCCATTTCGTCTCCGGCATCGACAGCGATCCCCTCAAGCTGCATTTCGTGCGCGCCATGCACGAAATCGCCGACGCCTGCGGCAGCGCCCTGATCGCCGAAGGCGTGGAAACCGTCGAGCAACTGGCGGTGCTGCGCAATCTCGGGATTCCCTATGTGCAGGGCTTCGGCATCGCCCGCCCGCACCGCGTCATTGCCGCCGTGCCGCACAGCGTCCAGGCCGCGGCGACGGACAGCGGCATCCTGGTGCTGCCCTCGCGCCCGCGCGCCGGACGTCGCGTGCCGCGCATCGAGCAGCTCCTGCACGAGTTGCTGCCGGTAACGCCGGACACCGACAACGACGCCGTGTACCGGATTTTCGAGCATCAGCCGGCGCTCAACATCGTGCCGGTGGTGGCCAACGGCCTGCCGCTGGGAGTGATCACGCGCAGCGCGTTGATCGACCGCTTCGCCCGCCCGTTTCGCCGCGAGCTGTATGGCAAGCGTCCGTGCAAGATGCTGATGGATCCTCCGCTGCTGGTCGACGAGGCCCAGTCGGTGCAGGAAGTCGCGCAGATCATCGGCAGCCAGCGCGGCACGGAGATATCCGATGCCTTCGTCATCACGCGACAAGGCCGCTATCGCGGCATCGGCTTCCTGCGCGAACTGATGGCGATCATCACCGACATGCAGATTCGCGCCGCGCGCTATGCCAACCCGCTGACCCAGTTGCCCGGCAACGTGCCGATCAACGAGCAGATGGACCGCCTGATCGAGGCCGAGCACGGCTTCGTTGCCGCCTACTGCGATCTCGACCACTTCAAGCCCTACAACGACGCCTACGGCTATCGCCGCGGCGACCAGATGATCCAGCAAGTCGGCACCCTCCTGAGCGAGGCGGTCGCCGATCACGAGGATTTCATCGGCCATGTCGGCGGCGACGATTTCATCGTGCTGATGCAAAGCCGCGACTGGGAAGCGCGGCTGCGCCGCGTCATCGTCGAATTCGACGCCGCGCTGGCGCAGCATGTCAGCGCCGAGCACCTTGCCGCTGGCGGCTATTGCGGCGAGGACCGGCGCGGCCAGGCCGTGTTCCATCCGCTGCCGGCGCTCTCGATCGGCTGCGTCATGGTGCGACCGGGCGCCTTTGCCGGCCACTACGATGTCTCCGCCGCCCTCGGTGACGCAAAAAAGGAGGCCAAGCGCATCCCCGGCAGCGCGCTGTTCGTCGAACGCCGCCAATACCACGGCAGCGCCGGCGCACCAGTCTCCGCGCCGGATATCGACGGCGTCGCGCCAGTACCAGCGCGCTGCGTCCCTGAGGGAACTTCCACTCCGCTGCAGGCCTGCTACGCGATGTAGCCGGTGCCACTCGCAAATTCCAATACTTATCCTTTCGACAGGACAGCAGCAGCATTGTCTCCGTGACACAAGGACAACAAACGGCATTCGTAAGATTTCTGTAACGGGCAGGTAACCGAAGCCCCGAATAATTCGGCAGGTGCTACGCCCAAAGGGCTCCAGCACTGCAACAAATCGCTAGGGGCCCACGTGGTTTCCATTCAACTAATTTTTTGGAGAAGTTCATGAAGCAGAAACTGTTGGCAATAGCCGTCGCTGGCCTGTCCGGAACAGCCCTTGCCCAGAGCACCGTCACCATCACGGGCCTGTTCGATACCGGCGTGCAGATGTTCAAGACGGAAAGCGCCGGCGTCACGACCAAGACCAACCGCTGGGGGTCTTCCAGCAATACCGGCACCACCAACCTCACCTTCTTGGTTGACGAGGCCTTAGGCGACAACATGAAGGCAGGCCTGTTTCTTGAAACCGATCCGACGGCCGGCACGGCCAACGCCGCCGCCAGCATGTGGAACAGCCAGAACTATCTCTACCTGTCCGGTGGCTTCGGCAAGGTCTCGCTCGGCTACATGAACAACTTCGCCAACACCGCCGCAACAACGGCACAACCGTTCGGCACGGCCATGGGCGGTGGCTACACCAGCGCCTTTGGCCGTCTGAATGGCGTAAGCGTCATCGGCGCGCCTGCCAACGTTGCAGTGGCGACTGCCGTTACCGCCGGCGCCTTTGCCGGTGCCCGCGACATCCGCGCCAACAACTCGATCAAGTGGGACAGTCCGAGCTTCTCCGGCTTCACCGCCGGCCTGATCTATCGCTCGCCGAACTCCGGTTCCGGCAACGCCGCGGCAGATGCCGACGGTCAGACCCAGGTTGGCCTCGCCTACAACAACGGCCCGCTCAACATCGCCTACGCGCACTCCAACATCCTGAGCAACGTCGCCAGCCTGAACAAGGGAGTTACCACGCACAATCTGCTCGGCGCCAACTACAAATTCGGCACTGTGACCCTGTACGGCGGCTGGACCTCTTCGAAGTCCACCGGTGTCAACGGCGCAGCAGCTGGCCTTGCCACCTCGTCCGTCGATGCCCGCTCCTGGAACGTCGCCTTGAAATGGCAGGCCACCCCGAGTCTCGCAATTGCCGCCAACGTGCTGCGCTCGGATGACAAGCTGGTCGCCGACCAGGATCGCAGCCTGAACGCGCTCGGCCTCGACTATGCCATGAGCAAGCGCACCACGGCCTACGCGCGCTGGGAGGGTGGCGACAACGACAAGTCTGCCGTCACGGGTTCCGCCGGCGGCAAGTTCAACCGCACTGCATTTGGTCTGAAGCACAGCTTCTGAACAGGCGTCGGCCAGGCGCCGAATGAGTTGCATAGATTTTGGCCACCTTCCAAGGTGGCCTTTTTTTTCATCGGACAATAGCCGACAACTGAGAAGCATGTTGCGGCGTGCCAGCGTGTCGCGAGCGCCGACTTTCGCTCTGCGACTTACTTGCTGCACGGCCAGCCCTATCCTTCCTGTCATGCCCTTGTCACTCACATGATCTAACCTGCCGGCCTCACTTGTACAGGAGACAACATGGACCTGATACTGTGGCGTCATGCCGAGGCCAGGGAAGCCGGCGCGATCGCCGATGCCGATCGGGAACTCACGACGCAGGGTCTGCGCCAGGCCGAGCAGATGGCCGACTGGCTGCGGCGCCAGCGCCTGCGCGACGCCATGGTGCTTTCAAGCCCAACCCGGCGCGCGATCCAGACCGCGCAGGCACTCGGTCTGCCGGTCAAGGTCAAGACGCAACTCGGGGTCGGCGCCAGTACACCGGACCTGATCGCCGCCGCCGACTGGCCGGAGCGCCCCGGCGCGATCATCCTGGTCAGCCATCAGCCGGCGCTGGGGCGCTTGGCGGCGCTGCTGCTGGCCGGCAGCGAGGCCGACTGGAGCATCAAGAAAGGCGGCGTCTGGTGGTTCACCAACCGGGTGCGCCATGACGAGACGCAAACCGTGCTGCGCGCGGTGCGCAACCCCTGAGGCACTCCTGCATCAAGACCCCGGACGGTGCTTTGCCGGCGGCGCCGCAGCCTGCGAAATCTCCGTCAGAAGGTCTTCGCTCTCGATTTGAATGCGGCGGTTCTCGATGCTCAGCACGCCCTGGCGGCGAAACTGGCCGATGACGGTGGTGACGGTTTGCCGCGTGGTTCCAACCATGTTGGCGATTTCCTCGTGGGTAAGCGGCAGGTCGAGGTGCACGATGCCACCTTCGCGCTTGCCATAGCGTGCCGCCAGACGCAGCAGCAGCTTGGCGATACGCGTGTTGGCATCGTCAGAAACCAGATTGACGACCATTTCGCCGAGCACCCTCAGCCTCGACGAGAGGGCCTGCATGGATAGCATGACCGTGTCGGGATGCGTTGCGAGAAATTCGCGGAAATCCTTCTGACTTAGCGACAGGACCAGCGATTCCTCGCAGGCGAAGGCACTGACGACGCGCCCGCCACCGTGGGACACCTCGGCCAGGCCAAAAATTTCGCCTGGCAGACAGAACCACAGGATGATCTCGTTGCCGGCGGGCGATGGCTGGCAGATTTTGATCTTGCCGGACTCCAGGAAATAGACGTGTTTGCCGGGACCGCCGGCACTGAACACCGCCTCGCCGCGAGGAACCCGGCGCGAAGCGGCCAGCGCGGCCAGCGCGGCACGGTCGGGGCCGGTGAGGCGGGTCAGGAATTTGGACGGCGTATGCTGTGCTTCCACCGAACGGAACGCCTCGCCGCCATCCGTTTGCCTGTCATCGATCGGTCTGCCGTCGCGCATTATTTTCGCGGATGTCGGCTGGCCGACAGACGCGCTCCCCGTGCAAGATTAGATTGGCGGAAATCGGAATACAAAAAAATGCTACGCGGTGTCGGCCGGGCTGGCAAGCGCAGGCAGCGGGCGAACAACGCCAATCAAAGGAGGAATGACATGGCCCAACAGGGAATTGCAAGTCCTGCAATGGAACCCGCCTCGACCGACGGCTGGATGGCGAGTTGGAAACTGAATGTCGTCAACTCCGGGCGAAGTCCGACGAAGACGCTGCTGGGTTTCGCCGCCGCATGGGCCGCCTTTTTCTTCATCCTTTATCTGCTGCCGGCTCCGGCCGGCCTCAACAAGGCCGGCCAGGCAACGCTGGCGGTAATGGTGTGGGCCTGCCTGATGTGGATCACCGAGGCGGTGCCGGTCGGCGTCTCCGGGCTGTTGATCCCGATGCTGCTGGTGATGACCAATGCCGTGAAACCCTTTCCGGCCTCGGCCAGCGGCTTTACCACGCCGGTCGTGTTTCTCTGCCTGTCGGCGTTTATTTTTGCCGCAATCATGCAGGCGGCGGGCGTCGACCGGCGCATCGCGCTGTCATTGCTGCACCGGCTGCGAGCCAGTACCGTCAATGGCGTGATCTGGTCGATGTTCGCGGCGAACCTGGTACTGTCCCTCATCATCCCGGCCGCCAATGCGCGCGCCGCCACGCTGTTGCCGGTGGTCAATGGCATCACCCGGTTTTTCGGCGACACCGAGGCCGAACGTGCGGCGAAGAAGGCGATCGTGATCCAGACGCTGGTCTACGGTTCGATGATCAGCGGCATGTGCATCATGACCGCGCACCTGCCGAACTTCGTGCTGGTCGGACTGTTCGAAAAGCAGGGCCTGAAGCTTTCCTACTTCGACTGGTTCCTGCTGCAATGGCCCTATCTCGGCATGTTCGTCCTGACCCAGTGGTGGGTGCAGTATTTCTTCAAAACCCGCAATGTCGGCGTTCACGGTGGCTTCGAAGCGGTGCAGCGGCAGTATGACGAGTTGCCGCGGACCAGCCGCACCGAGTGGCTGATCCTGGCGGTGCTGGCGTTGCTGGCGGGGCTCTGGGTGACCGAATCCTGGCACAAGATCGCCTCGCACAACGCGGCGCTGATGGCGATGGCATTGCTGTTCGTGCCGGGCCTGTTCCCCTACAAATGGAAGGAAATCCAGGACCGCACCATCTGGGGCACCATGCTGCTGCTGGCCGGCGCGCTTTCGATGTCCGATGCAATGGGCAAGACCGGCCTCGCGCAATGGCTGTCGGATCTGATCCATCCGCTGGCGGTCGGCCACCCCTGGTGGATGGTGCTGCTGATCCTGATGCTCGGCACCCACGTCATCCGCCTCGGCATGTTGTCGAACGTCGCCGCCATCACCATGCTGGCGCCGGTGCTCCTGGCATTGGCGCCGAAACTCGGCCTGCATCCGGTGGCCTTCACCATGCTGGTCTCCGACACCGACACCTTCGCCTACATCCTGCCGACGCAGATCACCGCCGCCGTCATCGCCTACAGCAGCGGCACTTTCAGCATGGGCGACTACGCCAAGGTCGGCTGGCTGTCGGTGCTGATCGCCATCGCCTACGGCATCTGCATCATGGCCCCCTGGTACGCGTTCATGGGCATCCCGGTGTGGGATCCCGCCGCACCATGGCCATTCGGCACGGTACCCGGCAAGTGACCGCGACTTATTGAATCAACAGCAACGGAGAACATCAATGAAAACCATGACCGAGCAGGAACTCAAGGACAAACTCGGGCATTACCACGCTCCGCAGGGCCTGTATCAAAAGACCAAGGCGATGTCCTTCGTCGGCAAGGTGAGCTGCAACGTCGAACGTATGGTCGCCGGCTCATGGCAGGAGATCATCCTCGACTATGAACTCGGCGCAGCCGGCATGGCCGACGGTTCCTGGTTCAAGGCCACCTTCCGTTTCTATTCGGACTGGGCATTGTTCCAGACCACCGACCCCGGCGCAGCGAATTACGTCTCTGCCGAATACCACGCCGGGCCGCTGGTTCCGGGCCAGAGTACGGCCACGGTGCAGGCGCTCAAGGTGCGCTTCGACCAGAAGGGGCACGAGCGTCCGTTCCAGAAGGCGGTGATCGTCGATACCGTGGACGGCTACCTCAAGGGCGGCGACCACATCGTGATCCGCCTCGGCGACCGCCGCTTCGGCGGGGCCGGGACGCGGGCGCAGACCTTCGTCGAGGAGAACTTCCGCATCCGCTGCTACACCGATCCGCTCGGCACCTCGCGCTTTGCCGAGGCCGGCAAGGATATCGTAATCAACATCGTGCCCGGCGCCCCGGCGCAACTGGTGCTGGTGGCCTCGCGCATCGTGCGCGCCGGCGAGCCCTTCGCGCTGCGCCTGCGCGCCGAGGACGAGTGGGGCAATACCTGCTGGAACCTGCCGGAGCGCGTCGTCATCGGCGCCACCCTGGACGGCAAGCCGGTGTATTCAAGGGAGGCACGCCTGGCCGCACAGGGCTGGGCCATCCTCAAACTCGACGACCTGCCGAGCGGCGCGCCGGGGGAACTGGCAGTGACCGCGCAGCTGCCCGACCACCCCGCCGTCAAGCCGCAAACCTTCTACGTCACGATCGATCGGTCGCTGGAGGCGCCGCGCGTCTTCTATGCCGACTTGCATGTGCACTCCGAGGACACCATCGGCACCAACAGCACGACCTACAACCTGACCTACGGCCGCGATGTCTCCGGCCTTGACGTACTCGCCTTCGCCCACAACGACTTCAACATCACCAAGGCGAAGTGGGACAAGACCGTCGAGCTGATGCGCGAAATCCACGAGGAGGGCCAGTTCGTCGCCTATCCGGGCACCGAATGGTGCGGCAGTTCCTGCGCCGGCGGCGATCACAATGTCGTGTTCCTGCACGATCACGAACCCGAGTTTCCCTACCTGAAGAGCGGCGAGCATGTGCGCTCCTTCGAATGGAACGAGGAGATGAAAGGTGCCGCCACCATTGAGCCCGGTGCCTGGCCGCTGGAGGAACTCTGGGCCGCCTACGCCAAGGACCCGGAAGGCCATCTGCTGATCCCGCACGTCGGCGGCCGACGCTGCATCCTCGACTGGCATCACCCGCAACTGGAACGCCTGATCGAGATCGGTTCCTCGTGGGGTCACTTCGGCTGGCTGTACCAGGAAGCCATCGAACGCGGCTACAAGATCGGCGCCTCGATGGCCGGCGACGAACATCGCGGCCGCTGCGGCGGCGGCGTGCCGGGCACAGCGGTATTCGGCACCAAGGGCGGCATGTCGGGCGTGATTGCCCCGGCGCTGACGCGCAAGGCGATCGCCGAGGCGTTGCGCGCGCGCCATACCTTCGCCTCGACCGGCGAGCGGACTTTCGGCCTGGTGCGCTGCGGTCCCCACATCATGGGCGACGACTTCAAGCACAAGGGACCGGCGACGCTGGAGTATCGCTTCCTCGGTGACACCGGCTGGGACGAAATCGTCGCCTTCGACCACAGCGGCCCGATCTGGCGTCGCGACTTGCAGCAGGAACTGGGCTATTCGGCGCGCAAGATCCGCTTTCGCTGGGGCGGCGCACGGATCAAGGACCGCTACCGCTGGGCGGCGTGGAAGGGCAAGATCACGATCCGCAACGCGGTGATCAATGACTTCAACGGCCGCGGCTTCGAACACACGGAGGAAACCTGCTGGCGCGAAAGCGCAACCCAGATCGGCTTTCGCAGCGATACCTACGGCGACGTCGATGCGATCGAGATCGATGTCTCGCACCTCGATACGGCGGTGATCCGGGTCGAGGGCACGATCGACGGCTACGTCAAGGTGGGCGACCCGCTCAAGGGCAATCCCTTCGTGCACTGCCCCACCTTTGAATGGGAAATCACCGGCCGCGAGTTGCTGGCCCAGTCGCGCCTGCGCAATGAACTGCCGGGCGTCGAGATGTTCCTCGCCTTCGAACGCATGAGCGAATGGCCGGCGCCGCGCGACGTCTCCGGACAATTGGAGATCGGCGCGCAGAACGGCCCGCATGGCCATCGACCGGTGTACCTGTTCGGCCGCCAGGTCGACGACGCCAAGGTGTGGTGCTCGGCGCTGTTTATCGACTTCGACTGAACGGCTACTCGCCGAAAGCCTGTCGCACAGCTCCGGCGATGGCTTCCGCCTGTTCCGTCACCAGAACGCGGTCCTGGCCCTCGACCATCACCCGCAACAGCGGCTCGGTCCCTGACGGACGCAGCAGTACGCGGCCGGCGCCATCCAGGCGGGTTTCGGCCGCTTGCGCGGCGGCGGCGATGCCGGCGTCGGATTTCCAGTCGAAGCCCGCCGGCATCCGCACGTTGACCAGCTTCTGCGGATACAGCGTCAGGTCGGCACAGGCCTGCGCCAGGGTTTCGCCGCTCGCGCGCAACGCGGCCAGCACTTGCAGCGCGGCAATGATGCCGTCGCCGGTGGTGTGGCGATCGAGACAGATGATGTGTCCCGAGTTCTCGCCACCGAGCAGCCAGCCCTTCTCCTTCATCATCTCCAGCACATAGCGGTCGCCGACCTTGGCGCGGCCGCAGGCGATGCCCAGCCGCCCCAGTGCGTGTTCGAAACCGAGGTTGCTCATCAGGGTACCGGCCACGCCGGGCACCGACTGATTGCGCGCACGCTGGCGGGCAATCACGTAGAGCAGTTGATCGCCGTCGTAGAGTGCGCCGGCGGCATCGACCATCACCAACCGGTCACCGTCGCCGTCGAGCGCGATGCCGCAGTCGGCACGGTGTTCCAGCACGGCACGGCGCAAGGCGGCGGGCGCCGTGGCGCCCACTTCGTGGTTGATGTTCAATCCGTTCGGCGTGTCGCCAACGCCGACTATCTCGGCGCCGAGTTCATGGAACACGCTGGGCGCGACGTGATAGGCGGCGCCGTGAGCACTGTCCACCACGATCTTGAGGCCGCGCAGATCAAGATCGTTGGGGAAGGTGCTCTTACAGAATTCGATGTAGCGCCCGGCGGCGTCGTCGACGCGACGCGCCTTGCCGAGCTTGGCCGACTCCATGCAGGTCATCGGCTGGTCGAGCCGTGCTTCGATGTCGAGTTCCACCGCATCCGGCAGCTTGGTGCCCTGGGCCGAGAAGAACTTGATGCCGTTGTCGTCATAGGGATTGTGCGAGGCGGAAATCACCACGCCGGCCTGCAGACGCAGCGCACGCGTCAGGTAGGCCACCGCCGGCGTCGGCATCGGCCCGCACAACATCACGTCGACGCCGGCGGCAGAAAACCCCGCCTCCAGCGCGGCTTCCAGCATGTAACCGGAAATCCGCGTGTCCTTGCCGACCAGCACCGCGGGATGTTCGTTGGCCGGCAAACCGTCGCGCGCCACCAGCGCGGAGCCTGCCGCAAAACCGAGGCGCATGACGAACTCCGGTGTGATCGGCGCCTGGCCGACACGTCCGCGCACGCCGTCGGTGCCGAAATACTTGCGTCCCATCAGTAATCCTCCACGGCTTGCAGAACCGCCAGCGCGTCGCGCGTCGCCGCGACGTCATGCACGCGCACGATACGTGCGCCACGCATGACCGCCAGCACATGCGCCGCCACACCGGCGTAGATTCGCTCGGTTGCCGGACGCCCGGTCAGCAGGCCCAGCATCGATTTGCGCGAGAACCCCACCAGCAGGGGCAGGCCGGGCACCACCAGTTCGTCCAGGCGGCGCAGCAAGGCAATATTGTGCTCCAGGGTCTTGCCGAAGCCGAAACCGGGATCGACCGCGATCCGGCTCAGGGCAATGCCGGCCGCTTCGGCTGCGGCCACCCGCTCGGCGAGAAAATCGGCGACCTCGGCGACGACATCAACGTAGTGCGGATCCTCCTGCATGGTGCCGGGTTCGCCCTGCATGTGCATCAGGCAAATCCCCGCGGTGCTGGCGGCGACGATGTCCAGCGCGCCCGGAGCGCGCAGCGCCGCAATGTCGTTGATCATGTCGGCACCGGCTGCCAGCGCGACGCGCATTACTTCCGGCTTGGCGCTGTCGACCGAGAGCGGCACGCCACAATCGTGCAGGGCTTCGATCACCGGCAGCAGGCGATCGATCTCCTGCTGCACAGGCACCGGCGCCGCGCCCGGCCGCGAGGATTCGGCGCCAAGGTCAAGAATATGCGCCCCTTCATCGACCAAGCGCCGACCTTGCGCGATGGCGCCGTCGATATCGCCGCGCAGGCCATCGCCTGAAAAGGAATCGTCGGACAGGTTGACGATGCCCATGATGAGCGGACGCTCGGCATTGAGCACAAAGCGGCCGCAGTGAAAAGTCTCGGTCATGAAAAAACGGAGGCCGCCGAATCGGTTCTGCTTCGGCGGCCCATAAGAGCTGTGATAAGGATCAGGCCGGTGCCGGGGCGGTCGGCTCGGGTCCCGGCGCGCTGTCGCCGCCTCTCGGCGCCGGCGGTGCGCTGGACGGCTTGGGCGGACGCGGCGGCAGGCCGGCCATGATGTCGTTGATCTGGTCGGCGTCGATGGTTTCCAGTTCCAGCAGGGCCGCGGTCATCGCCTCGACCTTGTCGCGGTTGTCTTCCAGCAGCCGGCGCGCACGCGCGTACTGCTCGTCGAGGATGCGGCGAATCTCGGTATCCACCTTCTGCATGGTGGATTCGGAGACGTTCTTGTGCGTGGTGACGGAACGGCCGAGGAAAATCTCGCCTTCCTCTTCGCCATACACCATCGGCCCCAGGCTGTCGGACATGCCCCACTGCGTCACCATGCGCCGCGCCAGATCAGTCGCGCGCTGGAAATCGTTGGAGGCGCCGGTGGTCATCTGCTGCATGAACAACTCTTCTGCGATGCGACCGCCGAACAGCACGGTAATGGTGCTGAGCAGGCGTTCGCGATCCTGGCTGTAGCGCTCCTGGTCGGGCAACTGCATGGTCAGGCCGAGCGCGCGGCCACGCGGGATGATGGTGACCTTGTGCACAGGATCGGTCTTCGGCAGCAGCTTGGCCACCACGGCGTGACCCGACTCGTGGTAGGCGGTGTTCTTGCGCTCCTCTTCGGGCATGACCATCGAGCGGCGCTCGGCGCCCATCATGATCTTGTCCTTGGCGCGCTCGAAGTCTTCCATGTCCACCAGGCGCTTGTTACCGCGCGCGGCAAACAACGCGGCTTCATTGACCAGGTTGGCCAGATCGGCGCCGGAGAATCCGGGGCAGCCACGGGCCAGAATCGATGCGTCGATATCCGGGGCCACCGGCACCTTGCGCATATGCACTTTTAGAATCTGCTCGCGGCCGCGAATGTCGGGCAGCGGCACCACGACCTGGCGGTCGAAACGGCCCGGGCGCAGCAACGCCGGGTCGAGTACGTCGGGACGGTTGGTGGCGGCCACCACGATGACGCCCACCGACGGCTCGAAGCCGTCCATCTCGACCAGCATCTGGTTCAGGGTCTGTTCTCGCTCGTCATTGCCACCGCCAAGGCCGGCACCACGCTGGCGGCCGACGGCATCGAGCTCGTCGATGAAGATGATGCAGGGTGCCGCTTTCTTGGCCTGGTCGAACATGTCGCGCACGCGCGCGGCGCCAACGCCGACGAACATCTCGACGAAGTCGGAACCAGAAATCGAGAAGAAAGGCACCTTGGCCTCGCCGGCAATGGCCTTGGCCAGCAGGGTCTTGCCGGTGCCGGGCGAGCCGACCAGCAGCACGCCACGCGGAATGCGACCGCCGAGTTTCTGGAATTTCGAGGGATCGCGCAGGAAGTCCACCATTTCGTAGACTTCTTCCTTCGCTTCATCGCAACCCGCCACGTCGGCAAAGGTGATGGTGTTGGACGATTCATCCATCATCCGCGCGCGGCTCTTGCCGAAGGAAAAGGCGCCGCCCTTGCCGCCGCCCTGCATCTGGCGCATGAAGAAAACCCAGACGCCGATCAGCAGCAGCATCGGGAACCACGAAACGAAAATGCTGGTCAGGAAGGATTGCTCTTCCTCGGGCTTGGCAACCACCTTGACATTGTTCTTCAGCAAATCTGACACCATCCACAAGTCCGGCGGCGCGTAGGTGGTAATCCGCTTGCCGTCGGTCGTGGTGGCTTCCAGGGTGCGCCCCTGAATCACCACCTTGGTGATGCGCCCCTGCTTCACCTCTTCGAGGAACTGGGAATACTCCAGCGAACCGAGGACGGTCTGGCGCGTGTTGAACTGGTTGAACACGGTCATCAGGACGATGCCTATCACCAGCCAGATCGCCATATTTTTGAACATATTATTCAAGGTGGAGCCTCTCTTTCCCTCGGTCGGGATTACATATCAGTTCATTCTAATGCTGATTCCAATACCCTGCAAACCGCATCCGTCACCCATCAACCCCGCTTGCCCCGCGCCAACAGGTAAATCTCGGCGCTGCGATTGCGCGAAGCGGCCGGCTTTCTCATCTGCAATATCTGAAACTGCGTCTGCAAGGCGTTGCGCAACTCCATGAAGCCGTCTCCCTGAAAAACCTTGGTCAGCATGGCACCTCCGGGTTTCAGGTGCAGTGCGCAAAATTCCAGTGTGAGTTCCGCCAAATGCATTACCCGCGCCTGATCGACCACGGCAATACCCGACATATTGGGGGCCATGTCCGACAATACAAGGTCAACCTGGCGGCCATCGAGCGCTGCGGTCAGCGCTTGCAGCACCGCGTCGTCGCGGAAATCCCCCTGAATGAACTCGACGCCATGTACAGGATCCATCGGCAGCAGATCGAGCGCGATCAACCGCCCGCCGGGCATCACGCGCCTGGCGGCAACCTGCGACCAGCTGCCAGGAGCGGAACCCAGGTCGACCACAGTCATGCCTGGCCTGAGCAACTTGTCCTTGTCGTCTATCTCGATCAATTTGAAGGCGGCACGGGAACGCCAACCCTCGGCCCTGGCGCGCTGCACATAGGCATCATTGACGTGCTCGGTGATCCAAGCCTTGTTGGTCTTGTTCTTCTTGTTGCTCTCGACTTTGCCGCTCACGTTACAATCCCGCCATGACTGAACTTGCTCCCGCCCAGCGCCGCGCCCTGAGAGCCGCCGCGCACCACCTGAATCCCGTCGTTTCCATCAGCCAGAAAGGCCTGACGCCTTCCGTCCTGGCGGAAATCGACCGCTGCCTCAAGGCCCACGAACTGATCAAGCTGCGACTTTACGGCATCGAACGCGAGGATCGCGAGGCATTGTTCGCGGAAATCTGCGGCGCACTCAACTGCGCCGCAGTACAACACATCGGCAACCTGCTGGTGCTCTGGCGCGAGAACCCAAAGGATGTTGCCGCACAGGAGTCGGCGCTGGCATCACGGCGCAAGGCTGCGCCGGCCACCAAGAAGCAGGCCGCCGCGCGCACCGAAGCCCGCAACCGCAAGCGCTAGCGCCCCCTGCCCCGATCCTGCAGGATCGTCAGCGCAATCCCGAGCAGGGACTGCACCAGATAAAGCGCACTCGACACGCCGTGCCAGGTCTGAAAGCGATCGCGCAATGCGCTTTCCATTACTTGGCGCGGCAAGGCATCCGCCTTCAGTTGCATCAATATCGGTTGCACACCAAAGTGGCCGGCGATGGTCAGGGCGAGCATCAACAGCACGATCCAGAACACGCTGGATTTGATCGCCCGCCAACCCTTGGCGCCTATCACGAACAATATCAGGTAGCCACCGCAGGCGAGGCCGACCCAGGCGGTGATCGAGAACATCGCGCCAGCCAGATTGCCTGCCACGGCGCGATCCGCGAGTTGAGTGAATAACACGGGGGCGGCGATCAAGCCGATCGCCAGCAGCCCGCCGACCCAGACCGCAACGGCGATGCTGTAGAGCGCGGACGCCAAAGCCTTCATCTAAATATATTTGACGTCGAGTATTTCGTACTCGCGCTGCCCGCCCGGCGTCTGCACCTCGGCGACGTCGCCGGCAAACTTGCCGATCAGCGCACGCGCCACCGGGGAGTTCAGGGAAATCATGGCGGCCTTGATGTCGGCCTCGTCATCGCCAACGATCTGATACGTCACGATGTTGCCGCTGTCCATGTCCTCCAGCTCGACGGTGGAACCGAACACGACGCGGCCATCGGCATCAAGCGATGCCGGATCGATGATCTGCGCATTGCCGAGCTTGCCTTCGACCTCCTTGATGCGGCCTTCGATGAAGCCTTGCCGCTCCTTGGCGGCATCGTACTCGGCGTTCTCCGAGAGATCGCCGTGCGAACGGGCCTCGGCGATGGCGGCTATCACGGACGGACGATCGACCGTCTTCAGGCGCTGCAACTCTTTTCGCAGCAGTTCGGCACCACGCAGGGTAATGGGGTATTTTCCACTCATACGGTCAACTCGGCGTGCAAGGCCTGCAGGGAATAGGTTTCGAGACCGGCGTGACGCATGCCGGCGCAGGCGGCGCGGGCGCCTTCGACAGTGGTAAACAGCGTCACCTTGGCACCCAGCGCGGAAGTCCGGATCGAGCGCGAATCGGCAATCGCCGTACGTTTTTCCTCGACGGTATTGACGATCAAGACAATCTCGCCATTTTTGATCATATCGACTATGTGCGGCCGCCCTTCGGTGACCTTGTTCACAATGCCCACCGGAATGCCGGCGGCCTCGATCGCACCGCCGGTGCCGCGAGTGGCGACCAGGGAGAAGCCAAGCTCATGCAACTCACGCGCGACATCGACGGCCTTCGGCCTGTCGGCCGGCTTGACGCTGATAAAGACCTTGCCCGATTTCGGCAGCCGCGTGCCGGCCGCGAGTTGGGATTTGACAAAGGCCTCGCCGAACGAGCGGCCGACGCCCATCACCTCGCCGGTGGATTTCATCTCCGGACCCAGGATGGTATCCACTCCGGGGAACTTGATGAAGGGAAACACTGCTTCCTTGACCGAATAATAGGGCGGGATGACTTCACGGACCACCCCCTGATCGGCCAGGCTGCGACCGGCCATGCAGCGTGCTGCGATCTTGGCCAGGGGCAGGCTGGTTGCCTTGGAGACGAAAGGCACGGTGCGCGAGGCGCGTGGATTGACTTCCAGCACATAAACCACCGCCTCGTCGCCGCGCCCCTGGATCGCGAACTGCACGTTCATCAGGCCAACGACGTTGAGTCCCTTGGCCATCATCTCGGTCTGGCGCCGCAGTTCGTCCTGGATTTCGGGACACAGGGAAAACGGCGGCAGCGAGCAGGCCGAATCACCCGAATGCACGCCGGCCTGCTCGATGTGTTCCATGATGCCGCCGATCAGCACCTGCGTCCCGTCGCACAAGGCATCGACATCGACCTCGGTGGCGTCGTTGAGGAAACGATCGAGCAGCACCGGCGAATCGAAGGAGACCTTGATCGCGTCGCGCATATAGCGTTCGAGGTCCTTCTGCTCATGAACGATTTCCATGGCGCGACCGCCCAGCACATAGCTCGGCCGCACCACCAGCGGATAGCCGATCTCGGCGGCGAGGCGAATCGCATCGGGTTCCGTGCGCGCCGTGCGGTTCGGCGGCTGCTTGAGGCCGAGATCGTGCAGCAGCTTCTGGAAGCGCTCGCGATCCTCGGCGGCGTCGATCATGTCCGGGCTGGTGCCGATGATGGGCACGCCGTTGGCTTCGAGTTCGCGCGCCCGCTTGAGCGGGGTCTGGCCGCCGAACTGCACGATGACGCCGGTGGGCTGCTCGACGTGGACGATTTCCAGCAGGTCTTCCAGCGTCACCGGCTCGAAATACAAGCGATCCGAGGTGTCGTAGTCGGTCGAGACGGTCTCTGGATTGCAATTGACCATGATAGTTTCATAGCCGTCCTCGCGCATCGCGAGCGCCGCGTGCACGCAGCAGTAGTCGAACTCGATGCCTTGGCCGATGCGGTTGGGGCCGCCGCCGAGCACCATGATCTTCTTGCGATCGCTCGGCCGCGCTTCACACTCTTCCTCGTAGGTCGAATACATGTAGGCGGTCGCCGTGGAGAACTCCCCGGCACAGGTATCGACGCGCTTGTACACAGGACGCACGCCGAGCGCGTGGCGGCGCTCGCGTACCGCGGTCTCACCGCTGGCGCCCGCCGCCGGATCTGCGCTGGCGCTGACCAGGGTGCCGATACGGCGATCCGAAAAGCCCTTGCGCTTGAGATTGCGCAGGGTCGGGGCATCGAGATCGTCCAGGTTCTGCGAACGCATCCAGCCTTCGATCGCGATGATGTCCTCGATCTGCACCAGGAACCACGGATCGATGCGGGTCAGTTCGAACACCTGCTGCAGCGTGTAGCCCTCGCGCAGAGCCTGGGCCAGGTACCACAGACGCTGGGGGCCTGGGCTGGCCAATTCACGATTGATCTCCTCGCGATCGGCTTCAATTTCGTCGAAACCATAAACGCTGACTTCGAGGCCGCGCAGGGCCTTCTGCATGGATTCCTGAAAGCTGCGACCAATCGCCATGACCTCGCCGACCGACTTCATCTGGGTCGTCAGGCGATCGTTGGCCTGAGGAAATTTCTCGAAGGCGAAGCGTGGCACCTTGGTCACCACGTAGTCGATCGAAGGCTCGAAAGAGGCCGGCGTGGCGCCGCCGGTAATGTCGTTCTTGAGTTCGTCGAGGGTGTAGCCGACCGCCAGTTTGGCCGCAACCTTGGCAATCGGGAAACCCGTGGCCTTCGAGGCCAGCGCCGAGGAACGCGAGACGCGCGGGTTCATCTCGATCACCACCATCGCGCCATTCTTCGGGTTGATGGCGAACTGCACGTTGGAGCCGCCGGTATCGACGCCAATCTCGCGCAGCACCGCAATGCTGGCATTGCGCATGATCTGGTATTCGCGGTCAGTCAGCGTCTGCGCCGGCGCGACGGTGATCGAATCGCCGGTATGGACGCCCATCGGATCGAGATTCTCGATCGAACAGATGATGATGCAGTTGTCCTTGCGATCGCGCACCACCTCCATCTCGTACTCTTTCCAGCCGAGCAGCGACTCCTCGATCAGCAGTTCCTTGGTCGGCGAGGCCTCCAGGCCACGCTTGCAGATCTCGACGAACTCTTCCTGGTTGTAGGCGATGCCGCCGCCCGAGCCACCCATGGTAAAGGAAGGCCGGATGATTGTCGGAAAGCCCATGGCGCCCTGAACCTGCTGCGCTTCTTCCATGCTGTGCGCGATGCCCGAACGCGCCGAGCTGAGGCCGATGCGGGTCATGGCCTGCTTGAACTTCTCGCGGTCCTCGGCCATGTCGATGGCCTCGCGCGAAGCGCCGATCATCTCGACGCCGTATTTTTCCAGCACGCCGTGCTTGGCCAGGTCGAGCGCGCAATTCAGCGCGGTCTGTCCGCCCATGGTCGGCAGCACGGCATCCGGCCGCTCCTTGGCGATGATGTTTTCCAACACCTGCCAGGTGATCGGCTCGATGTAGGTCACGTCCGCCATGCCGGGATCGGTCATGATCGTCGCCGGATTGGAGTTGACCAGGACCACGCGATAGCCCTCTTCGCGCAAGGCCTTGCAAGCCTGGGCACCTGAATAATCGAACTCACAGGCCTGGCCGATGATGATCGGGCCTGCGCCGATGATGAGAATGCTGTGTATGTCGCTACGCTTGGGCATGACTTGTTGTGCCTGGTGTGCCTGTCAATTCAGGGTCGAATCGGCGAGCCTGACGCCGAAAACGATAAACATTGCGCCCACCCCGCCCGTTGCCCCGGCGGCAAGCCGGCGCCGACTGCGGAACTGTTGCGCCAGATGGGCGCCCCCCAGAATCAACGCGGACAGGTATACCCCGCTGATGATCTGGCAGATCAGTCCGAGAATGGCAAAGGAGAGCGCCGGATAGGCATAACCCGGATCGACGAACTGGATGAAGAAGGAAACAAAAAACATGATCGCCTTGGGGTTCATCAGGCTGATGACCAGTGCGGTGCGGAAGGGTCGCGTCGCGTCCACTCTCGGCTGCGTCGGCGGCACCAGCGCCCGAACCTGCCACAGCTCCCACGCCGCCCTCAGGAGACCGATACCCAGCCACGCCAGATAGGCCGCGCCGATCGTCTTGAGTACCATGAACAGTGCCGGACTGGCCTGCAGCAGAGACGTCACGCCGGTCGCCGAGAGCACCATCAGAATCGCGTCGCCGACAAAAATCCCGCAGGCCCCGAAATAGCCGGCGCGAACGCCGCGCTGCGACGCCACCGACAGAACATAGAGCGAATTCGGCCCCGGCAGCAGGACGATGAAAATCGTCCCCAGCACATAGGTGGCGAGATCGGTGATGCCGTAGAACATGGGCGGGTTCGCGATGGCCTCAGTGCGCCGGCCGCTGCGCAGCCATCGACTGAATAAAGCGGTCGAACAGATAGGCCACATCGTGCGGGCCTGGACTGGCTTCGGGATGCCCCTGAAAACAGAACGCCGGCCGATCGGTCCACGCCATACCCTGCAAGCTGCCGTCGAACAGCGAAACGTGGGTTACTTTCACGTTCTGTGGCAGGCTGCCCGGATTTACCGCAAAGCCATGATTCTGGCTGGTGATCAGCACCTGTCCCGAATCGAGATCCTTGACTGGATGATTGGCGCCGTGGTGGCCGAATTTCATTTTCATTGTCTTGCCGCCGGCCGCCAGGCCCATCAACTGATGGCCAAGGCAGATGCCGAAAGTTGGCAGGCGCCGTTCAAGAAACTCGCGGATCGCCGCCACGGCATAGTCGCAAGGCTCGGGATCGCCAGGTCCGTTGGACAGGAAGATGCCATCGGGATTCAGCGCCAGCACCTCCGCAGCCGATGTCCTGGCCGGCACCACGGTGAGCTTGCAGCCGCGCGAAGCCAGCATGCGCAGAATGTTGCGCTTGACGCCGAAATCATAGGCAACGACATTGAAACGGAAACTGTCCGGACGCGCAAAGCCGTCACCAAGCTTCCATTCACCTTCGCTCCAGGAGTAGGGCTCCCGCGCACTGACCACCTGCGCCAGGTCCATCCCGGCCAATCCAGGGAAAGCGCGCGCTTGGGCCACGGCAGTATCGGCATCGAGTTGCTCACCCGCCATCAGGCATCCGGCCTGCGCGCCCTTTTCACGCAGGATGCGGGTCAGTTTGCGCGTATCGATGTCGGCCAATCCAAGCACCTTCTCGGCACGCAGATAGGCATCGATGGATTGTTCGCTGCGGAAGTTCGAGGCCAGCAATGGCAGATCGCGAATCACCAGCCCGGCCGCATGAATGCGCCCCGCCTCGCAGTCTTCGCTATTGACTCCGTAGTTGCCGATATGCGGATAGGTCAGCGTGACGATCTGGCGGGCGTAGGACGGATCGGTCAGGATTTCCTGGTAGCCGGTCAACGCGGTATTGAATACGACTTCGCCCACGCTGCTGCCGCTGGCGCCAACGCCTTTGCCTCTAAACACCGTTCCGTCGGCCAAGGCAAGAAGGGCGGGCGGAAAGTGAGACACGATGGATCTCCCGGAACAAGGCAATTCGGCAATCGGAACCGGACACCGCTTGATTCACATAGCGTCCGGCAAACCTTTAAATTATAGCTCGTCACATCATCTATCGCAAACCCGAGACAACCCGCGGGGTCGCGGTAGGGACAGAGGTTACCCCCTGCCCCCCGCACAGATCCCTGCGAGCGGAACTACCGCACAAGGCTCCTGCCTCGGGTG
>Ga0156014_1140_pt2 | contig 41231 bp, 49 predicted proteins | sample RifCSPlowO2_02_FD_107668 | JGI IMG/M metagenome (GOLD analysis project Ga0156014, IMG submission 107668) | Rhodocyclales bacterium RIFCSPLOWO2_02_FULL_63_24 | reverse complement strand
CCGATTGCGTGCTGCGGAGCCCCGATATCTCCGTCGGGCTTATTTCCCCAGGCTGGCGATGTATTCGGACACGGCAACGATATCCTTTTCGTCCATGCGACTTGCAATGTCGCGCATGATCTTGCCCGGGTCGGTGGCGCGCTTGCCGGACTTGTAGGCCTTCAACTGGTCGCTGACGTAACCCGCATGTTGGCCGCCGATGGCGGGTGCCAGAACCGCGGGCACGTTGGACATCACCTTGGCCCAGTCGCGATTGCCGATTCCTTTGAGGCCGTGACAGCCTACGCAGGCGGCAATAACATCTGGGCGTCCTTTGCCCTTCATGAAGATCTTCTCCCCCTGAGCCAGCAGTTCCTTTTTCGGCGCCGCATTCGGCGCGACCTTCTGACTGGCGAACCAGGCGGCGATGTCCGCCATGTCGACTTCGGCCACGGCCTGGGCTTGTGGGCTCATGGTTTCATTGGTGCGTCGCCCGGACTTGAAGTCATGCAGCGACTTCACGATGTACTCAGGAACCTGTGCGGCAAGCTTTGGCGCCTTCAGCGCAGCGTAGATTTCGGGCGCGCTGTTGCCGTCTGCCCCATGGCAGCCACCGCAGGCGGCCGCCTTTTGTTGTCCCGCCTCGGCATTGCCGGATGGCTTCGCGGATGTCTTGCCGGCAGCCAGTGATGTCGTAGCCAACGACGCGCAAGCAAGCGCGACAAGCAGATGCTTGATGCCCATTTTTGTTATCTCCTCCCGAATTGGGTTGCGAAAATTGTCGAAGCTTGGAATAATCTGCCCAAGTTGATTTAGATCAATTATGTTTTAACATTGAGCAGCTGGCAACCGTCCCGGCAATATTTTCTGCGGATGACGGCCTAAGAACAGGGGAGAGAATATGGCTTTGGCGCACGGCGCGCATAGCGCGGAAGGACATGCTCACGCTCACTGGGATACCAGTGTCTGGCCATTCGTCATCAGCTTCGGCATCATGTTCCTCGCCGTCGCGTTTTCATTGCATTTCGTCTATCACAGTAGCTTTGCGGCCGTTCTTTCGCTGGGTCTCGGCCTGCCGATGATCATTGCCGGTGTTGCCGGCTGGACCAGCGAAGCGATGGGCAAAGGCGAGGGACTGTCCTATGGGGCCATGGGCTGGTTCATCCTTGCCGAGGCGATGATTTTTATCTCTTTCTTCGTTGCCTACTGGTACACCAAGCTGCATGTCGACGTCTGGCCACCTGCGGGAACAGTCAGCTTGCCGAAAGTGATGCCGCTGGTGATGACCCTCGCCTTGGTATCCTCGTCCCTGACGATTCACTATGCCGAGCATCTCTTGCATCTCGGCAACAAGGCCGGCTTCCGTACCTGGTACCTATTGACGATAGTACTTGGCGCCATCTTTCTCGGCATGTCAATTTACGAGTGGTCACACCTGATCCATGACGGTTTCACCATCAGTACCAATGCCTTCAGTACCATATTCTTCTCCGTCACTGGCTTGCACGGATCGCACGTAGTGGTCGGCCTGGCTATCTTCATGGCCGGGCTTCCTTCGGTAATGCGCGGCGCTGAGGTCGATCACGGTTTCATGCGTACCGCTGGCCTGTACTGGCATTTTGTAGACATCATTTGGTTCTTCGTCGTTTCGCAAATCTATTACTGGTAATTGCTGCGACGGCGGTCTGGGTGATGCCTGGCGTTGCCCGGGCAGTCAGCGAGCCGACACGGAGCAGCGTGCCGGATTCGTCGATCATGCAGATCGACGAGCCGCGTTTCCTGGGCAATCGGATGCAGCCGGGAACCTGGCTGACGGACGCCGAAGGACGGCATTTCCGTATTGCCGACATGATGGGCAAACCGCTGATTTTGCTGTTGTCGTATTACGGTTGCGACGGTTCATGTCCAACCATGAACGCCGAACTGGCGAAGGTGTTGGAAAACGTCAAGCGCTTCCAGCTTGGCAGGGACTACAGGGTGCTTACCGTGTCCTTCGACAAGCGGGACACGGCGGCGACGGCGAAGGCGTTTTTCGCCAAATCGACCGGTGTGCCGGCGGCAATGACAGGCGGCTGGCGTCATGCCGTCCTGCAGGCAGGGGATGTGCAGGGGTTTGCGGGGGAGGTGGGTTTCCGCTTCTTCTGGTCGGATGCGGCAAAGGCATTCTTGCATCCGAACGTGTTGGTGTTTCTGACGCCAGAAGGACGTGTTGCCCGCTATATCTACGGCACTCGGATGGATGCCCAGACGATTGAACTGGCGATTACCGATGCAGATTGGGAGCGGATTTCCAGTTCGACAGCGGTGTTCGACATGATTACCGGGGCTTGTTTCAGCTACAACTACGCTGAAGGCAGGTACCAATGGAATTACTCGTTGCTGGCCGGCGTCGGTTCGCTGTTGCTGGGTCTGGTTTCGATGGGATCTGGGGCGTGGATTTACCGCAGGCGAATAGCCCACAAGCGGAGAGAAATTGAAGAAAGGAAAGGGGAGGCAGGGAATGCATAAGGAACAAGTCACAGGCGCAATTCGATGGGCGTCCGCCGCAGTCCTCGGCGGGATGCTTGCCGCCCCATCATGGGCGGCGGATACTTCGCAAGCTGCGCTGCAGAAGATAAACGACCCGGCGCGGGGCTGGGACCATCTGTGGCGCGAGGTCATTGTCGACATCACGATCATCGGCATCCTGTTCGCTTTGGTGACGGCCTACTTCGTCATCAGGTCGCGGCGTACTGCCGAGAATCAGGTGGGTGCCTCGCCGACACTGTCGCCGGCGGCGGCGGTGGCTTGGGTGGTGATACCCATCTTCATCTTCCTGTCGATCGACCTTTACACTGCCGCCAACGGCTGGGTTTTGTGGAACCACTACCGAGACGTTCCGGCCGATCGCCTCGAAGTCAAGCTCGAATCGGGCATGTACAGCTGGGACTACACCTATCCCAACGGGGTGCGCACGCAGAATCAGTTGGTCGTTCCTGCCGGCAAGCCGGTGATGCTGCGCATGACCAGTCGCGATACCCTGCACAGCCATTACATTCCGGACTTTCGCGTCAAGGAAGACTCCATGCCGGGCCGGGTCACCTATTTGTGGTTCTATCCCGAGAAGCCGGGAGAGCACGTCGTCACCTGCGCCGAATACTGCGGCGTCATGCACGGTTACATGGCCGGCCGGATCATCGTCAAGTCGGCCGATGAATACGCCGCCTGGATGAAACAGGAAGAAATCCAGTTCGCCGCCGCCTCGGCGACCGATGCGCCAGCCTCGGTAAAGACCGGCCAGCCGGCTGCCAAGCCAAAGAAGACCTGAGGGAGAAGTACAAGATGAATCTCAAGGAATGGATTTTCACTACCGACCACAAGCGGGTTGGCATTCTCTATCTGATCGGATCGCTCGCCGCATTTGCCGTCGCTGGGATAATGGCACTGTTGATGCGCGCCGAACTCTCGGCTATTGGTCCGACCATCACCGCCAATCCGACGAACTACAACGTTTGGCTCTACACCCATGGCGCGGTAATGATCCTCGGTTTCCAGATTCCGGCGCTGACCGGTTTCTTCGCCAATTTCTGCATTCCGCTGATGATTGGCGCCAAGGACGTGGCCTTCCCCCGCGTCAATGCGCTGTCGGTCTGGCTCTTCTATGTCGGCGTGATACTGGCGCTGGCTACCTTCTTCATTCCTGACCCCCCCGACATCATGTGGACCGGCTATCCGCCCTACTCCACCATCACCACCGGCAATACGGCGATGTATTCGTTCACCGTGTTGATTCTCGGTTTCGCTTCGATCATCGGTGGGGTCAATTTTCTTACCACCGTGGCCTATATGCGTGCCCCTGGGATCACGCTCAACAAACTCAACATCTTCGTTTGGTGCACCTTGGGCGCCTTTGTTCTCCAGCTCATCTTCGTGCCGGTGCTGGGTACCGCGGTGACGCTGATCAGCATGGACAAGTATCTGGGCACCAACTTCTTCGATCCGGCCAAGGGTGGTGACGTGCTGACTTACCAGAACCTGTTCTGGTTTTACTCTCACCCGGCTGTCTACGTGATTTTCCTGCCCTTCATTGGCGTGGTGTTCGAGGTGATCTCCTCCCATGCGAGGAGCGCCGTATTCAACTACAAGATGGTCGTCTATGGCGGCATCGGCGGCATCGTTTTGCTGGCCGGCGAGGTATGGGTGCACCATCTCTACGTATCGGGCATGGCCGACTGGTTGCGCATCGGACAGATGGTCACGACGCTGATGATCTCGATCCCGGTCGGCCTGATGATGATCGGTCTGGTAGGGACGCTGTACAAGAGTTCGATCGCCTTCACCACGCCGATGATGTATGCCTTGGGCGTCGTCTTCCTCTTCCTTATCGGCGGCCTGACCGGCATTCCGCTCGCTGTTCCGTCCCTGACCCTGGCGGTATCCGATACCTACTATGTTGTCGGGCACTTCCACTACGTGATGGCAGTAGCGGGTACCTTTGCCATCTTCGCTGGCATCTACCACTGGTTTCCCAAGTTCACCGGCAGGATGTACAACGAGTTCTGGGGCAAACTGGGCTTCTGGCTGACCTTTCTCGGCAGCAACATTGTGTTCTGGATCATGATGGACATCGGTGTTCAGGGCATGCCACGCCGCTATTATGATTACGCGCATTTCCCGCAATTCGAGCATGCGCACCAGTGGATGACGGCGGGTGCCGTAATTCTTGGTCTGGGGTTTGCGATTGCCGTGCTGAACTGGATCATCGGCGCTGTGAAAGGCCCGCTAGCCGAAGATAACCCCTGGGGTTCGCCGTCACTGGAGTGGACCACCGTATCGCCGCCGCCGCATGGCAATTGGCCGTCACCGCCGTCCGTGTCAGAAGACTGGCATCCCTACGCCTACAAGAAGGGTTGAGGCGGGTGTTTTGCTTGCAGGGCGCCCCAGACTTTGGGGAGCCCTGTTTTTCTGGGTGTCTGCATGAAATTTGGCTTCGGGCAATGGCTGCTGGCCGTTGGAATGGCGCTGGTTCTCGCCGGGAGCTATCTGACGTGGCGTAGCCTGGGCGCCGGGCCTGTGCCGGCTGGCGACCTACCCAGCGTTACGGAAATTCGCGACGATGCTCCTCTGCCAGCCTTTCTCCTGAACGGACCAAAGGGGCCATTCGACAACGCCAAGCTTGCCGGGCATTGGAGCTTCCTGTTCTTTGGCTATACCCAGTGCCCGGATATCTGCCCGACTGCACTGACCCTGATGAAAGAGGTCAAGGCGGCACTATTGACGCAGGCCGCCGGATCGCCAGCGCCGACTTTCCAGGTCGTATTCATTTCGGTCGACCCGCGCCGCGATACATCCGGACTGCTGGCCGACTATATCGGAGCATTTGATCCATCCTTTGTTGGCGTCTCCGGCGACGACGCGGCGCTTGCACCCCTGGCCAAGAAGCTGGGTGTTTACTATCAGCGCAACGATGGCGCGGACACAACGCACTATACCGTCGATCACTCCGCGGCCATTTATCTGGTCGACCCTCTGGGACGGTTGGCCGCGGTGTTTCCGCCGCCGCAGGTGGCAAGCAAGCTGGTTGCCGACTATCTGCGCATCGTGTTGCACTAACCGACGCATCGCCGGCATGCCCGAACTTCCTGCGTGATAAACTCGACCGCCGGTTCCGGGTTCAATCATTCATTCCTCAAGCGTGAAATCCACTACCCTTAAGCTGCAACATGGCTCCCATCGCCTGCGTCAGTATTTTCAGTTGACGAAGCCGCGCGTGGTATCGCTGATCGTGTTCTGTGCGGTGATCGGAATGTTCCTTGCCGTGCCGGGAATGGTTCCCTGGCGCATATTGCTGGCTGGCACGGCAGGTATCGCGCTGGTAGCGGGCGCGGCGGCGGCGGCGAATTGCCTGATCGAGCAGCGGATCGATGCGCTGATGGCGCGCACGCGCGGCCGGCCCCTGCCGCTCGGCGAAGTCAATTCCATGGAGACGCTGCTGTTCTCTGGACTCATCGGCGGCGCCGGACTCTTTCTACTCTACGCTCTGGTGAACCCTTTCACGATGTGGCTGACGCTCGCCACCTTCGTCGGTTATGCGGTGATCTACACCGTATTCCTCAAGCCCAATACCTCACAGAACATTGTGATCGGCGGTGCCTCCGGCGCCATGCCTCCGGTACTCGGTTGGGCGGCAGTAACGGGGGATGCTCCGGGCGAGGCATGGTTGCTGTTCCTTATCATCTTCGTCTGGACGCCACCGCATTTCTGGTCGCTGGCCTTGTATCGCACCAAGGAATACGCCGCCGCCGGTCTGCCGATGTTGCCGGTAACGCATGGCGCCGAATATACCCGCCGCCACGTGTTTTTCTATACCGTCGGCCTGACGCTGGTCACCTTGGTGCCGTATGTGATAGGCATGACCGGCTGGTTCTATCTGACGTCGGCCGTCCTGCTCGACACCGTGTTTCTTGGTTACGCATGGCTGATCTGGCGTGACTACTCGGATGCCGTGGCGCGGATTACCTTCCGCTGGTCGATTCTCTATCTCGCGCTGCTGTTCGCCGCACTGCTGGTCGATCATTACTTGCCGGTCTGATGCGCCGCGCCCTGCCGCCGTTGCTTGCGGGGCTCCGTCTGCGCCAAGGCGAGGCTTCGGAGTGCGTCGCCACGACGTCAGGCGCCTGTTGGCAGGCGAGTGGCGCGTGTGGCCGAAAAATACAAGGGGCAGCCCGACTGCTCGGGCTGCCCCTTGTCGGTGCTGGAGCCGTCAGGCTGCCAGCTTGCCTTTCATCTTCTGCAAGGCCTTGACTTCGATCTGGCGGATACGTTCGGCAGAAACACCGTATTCGGCAGCCAACTCATGCAGCGTGGCCGCCTCTTCGCCGTCGGCGACCAACCAGCGACGCTGGACAATGGCGCGGCTGCGCTCGTCAAGGCTGGCCAGCGCGAAACTCAACCCCTCGTCCTGCAGACGGTCATATTCCTTGCGCTCCAGCATTGCGGAAGGCTCGATGCTGCGATCGGCCGTCAGGTAGGCAATCGGCGCATAACTGTCTTCCTCATCATCCGATGTCGGTTCCAGCGATACGTCAGCGCCGGTGAGGCGCGTTTCCATTTCGACGACTTCTTCCGGCTTGACGCCAAGCTGTTTGGCTACCGCCATCACTTCCTCGGCACCCAAGGTGTTGAAGCCCTGCCGCGAATCCGCATCCTGAGCCAATGCAGCCTTGATGCTGCGCAGATTGAAGAACAGCTTGCGCTGCGCCTTGGTCGTGGCAATCTTCACCAGACGCCAGTTCTTCAGAATATATTCATGTATCTCTGCCTTGATCCAGTGCATGGCAAAAGACACCAAGCGCACGCCACGATCGGGATCGAAGCGTTTGACCGCCTTCATCAAGCCGATGTTACCTTCCTGAATCAAATCGGCATGAGGCAAACCGTACCCGAGATAGCCCCGCGCGATGGCGATCACCAAGCGCAGGTGAGAGGTGACCAATTGACGCGCGGCATCCAAATCCTGCTGATCGCGAAAGCGACGGGCAAGACTTTGCTCTTCGGCCTCGCTCAGCATCGGGACGCGATTCGCGGCCGATATAAACGCCTCAATGCTTCCGCTGGCAGCGAGCATCGGAAACTGATCGATAGACACGGTATGACTCACGGTACGACCTCCTTTAAACCAATATTAGCACTCCTGATCTGGGAGTGCTAAAGGCCGAAGAAGTTCCTGACTATTTTTATCGGGAATTGCTGGTCTGCAAAAATCGAGTTTCAGAGAATTCCCCGAAAGCCTCCCTGTCAAAGCTCAGCGCGGCAAACGAGGCTTTGGGCTATTCCCTTGCCAAGACAACGCGCCCGTGCCGGGTTCGCCGCGCCATCCGCTTGGCGATTTTCAGGCTTTCGGCGGAGCGCCGGGAGGACGTTTCGGCTTCTTGAAAAAGCGTTTCGAAGGCTTGGACCCGGGCGTCGAATCCTGCCGTCTCGGCTGCTCGGGGCGTCGTCCCTGGTTTTGGCCGGGACCCTGCTGGCGTCGTCCCGGCTCCTGCTGGGCTCCCTGGACGCGGTTGCCCGGCGCCAGGCAAATCTCGAGTTCGATAATTTCATCCCAGATCGCATCGGTGCGCTGGTGGTCTGGAATCGCCAGAAGTTCCCGCAAACGGCGACGCGGGTCTTGAGGCGGTGGATCGTTGCGCACTGGTTCGGCAGGCGGTTGCTCGCTGCCCGCAGACTCGACGGGCGGCTGTTCAATAGGTTGTTCTTCGTTCATATCAATATTATCGCCCGAATAGTGCATTCCGATCCAGTATCGGCCTTCGCGCCAAACGCAATGTGGGTTTTTTCCTTCAGCGTTGCCTCAAATGCTGCTGCAAAGAGATCGTGGCGCCCAGCCAGCCAAGGCCGGCCGCGAAGCCCAGCAGCACGGCCGAGTCTCGCGCATCAAGCGCCTCCAGCACGAGAGTGAGGTCATAGAGTTGCACCAGTTCACCCAAGGGAGCGCGCAGCCAGAGCGCTGCGGCGCCGACCAGCAGCCAAGCCACGACGCCTCCCCCCAGTCCCAGCAGGACGCCGTAATAAAGGAAGGGGCGCTGGATGAATCCATCGGTGGCGCCAAGCAATTGACTCACCTCGATTTCGGTGCGATGCGTGAGTACTTGCATGCGGATGATGCTGAAGCTGATCGCGACCAGCCCGGCACCGAGCAGCGCGCCAAGCAGCAACACCGCCGTACGGCCAAGCTTGAGCAAGGCGTCGAGCCGACGCACCCAGGCCGAGTCGAGTTGCACATGTTCGACTTTTGGCCATTGGCGGAACTCGATCGCGAGTTTCTCCATCGCTTCCGGGCGGTCATCGGTGGCAGTGACGACGAAAGCATCGGGAAAGGGATTGGCTGGCAGAACTTCGATTACGTCGCGCAGGCCCGGGTTGGCTTTCATGCGTGCCAGCGTCTCTTCCCGCGCCAAGAACTGCACCTGCTTGACGCCGCCATACTTACCCAGGCGCGACTCGATTTCCGTCGCGGCTCGCCGTTCCGCATTGGCGGCCATGAAGACGGAAATCTGGGGTACCGCGGAGCTTGTACCGGCCAGATGCAGCGCGTTGGACAACAACATCTGGCCGCCCGCCGGCAGGGCCAGGGCAATGCCAATGGCGAGCAGCGACAGCAGGCTATTCACCGGGGCGATGGCCAGCCGGCGCAGTGCCAGTAAGGCCGCCGCGCCATGTTGAGCCAGCCAGCCCATCATGGCAGCAGCCTGCCGTGATCGAGTTGCAGACGGCGCGCGCCTGGGAACAACTCGCTGGCGTAGGTGGCGATCAACACCGTCACGCCGACATGGTGGAATTCGTGAAAAATGCGCGCCACATCCTCCGCCGTCTCCTGGTCGAGATGGGCGGTGGGCTCGTCCGCCAGCAGCAGGCTGGGGCGATTCACCACGGCGCGGGCGATCGCCAGGCGCTGCTGCTCGCCACCCGAAAGCATGACCGGCAACGCTTTCTCGCGGCTGGCCAGACCGACCTTGTCCAATGCGGCGCGCACGCGCTGAGCGGCTTCCCTGGGGTGGAAGCCTGCAATCGACAAAGGCAACAGCACATTTTCAAACACGGTGCGATCGAACAGCAGCTTCTGGTCCTGGAACACCATGCCGATGCGCCGGCGCAGGAAGGGCAGAGCCGAACGCGCGAGCCCGCTCAGGTTCTGGCCGCCGACCAGGACGGCGCCACCGGTGGATTTTTCCACTGCGGCAATGAGCTTGAGCAGGGTCGATTTGCCGGCGCCGGAATGGCCGCTGACGACCACCATTTCGCGCTCGGCCACCACGAAGCTGAGGTCGGACAGCGCGTCGAGACCCGGCGGGTAGCGCTTGGAAACGCGGTCGAACCGGATCACTACGAGGGTCCCAGCAGCGCCTCGACAAACTCTCCGGCGCGGAAGGGCTGCAGATCGTCGATACCCTCGCCGACGCCGATGAAGCGCACCGGCTTCGGGCACTGGCGGGCGATGGCGGCCAGCACGCCGCCCTTGGCGGTGCCGTCGAGCTTGGTGATGACCAGGCCGCTGACGCCGATCGCCTTGTCGAAGGCCTTGACCTGCTGCACAGCGTTCTGGCCGATGTTCGCATCAAGCACCAGCAATACCTCGTGGGGGCCGCTGGCGTCTGCCTTCTGGATTACGCGGCGCACCTTGGCGATCTCTTCCATCAGATGCAGTTGCGTCGGCAACCGTCCCGCGGTGTCGGCGAGTACGACGTCGATCTTGCGGGCGCGGGCGGCATTGATGGCGTCGAACACCACCGCCGCCGGATCGCCGGATTCCTGTGCGATGACGGTGACGTCATTTCTTTCCCCCCAGGCCGTCAGTTGTTCCCGGGCTGCGGCGCGAAAGGTGTCGCCGGCGGCGAGCAGGACGCTCTTGCCCTGGCCCTGGAAGTGCTTGGCCAGCTTGCCGATGGAGGTGGTCTTGCCGGCACCGTTGACACCGGCGATCATGATCACGAAGGGTTGTTGGCCGCTGAATTGCAGTGGTTGTTCAAGTGGCGCGAGCAGGGTTTGCAGGTTCTTGGCCAAGGCAGCGCGGAGCTGACTCGGAGTTTCCAGCTTCTCGCGCTTGACCGTGGCTTTGAGTTCCGCCAGCAGCCAGTGCGTCGCCTCGACCCCGCAATCGGCCATCAGCAATGTGGTTTCCAGATCTTCGAGCAGTTCGTCGTCGATCTTGGCCCGGCTGAAGAGCTCGCCCAGCGGCGTGTTTAGTGTGGCGCGGGTGCGGGAAAGACCGGCCTTGAGGCGTTCGCTCCATGAGGCGCGCGGCGCCGGGACTGGAGCAGCCTGGGCAGCGGGGTCGTCCTTCGTCTTTAGGAAACCAAACATGTGGAATGTGGTCGGAGGCTGGAGCCGCGCTAAGATGCACGGCCCGCGAATTTTAGCAGAAGCCCTGTTTCCCAATTCCAGCCGTGATCGCCTCGCGACCCATCCAAACATGAAACCATCGATTGTCGTCCTAACCCTGCTGCTTGCCGCCGTAGCGCCAGCGCCGACTCTTGCCAATCCCTTCGAAACGAAACTCGCCAACGGCTTGCGCGTCATCGTCAAGGAAGACCGCCGGGCGCCGACCGCCGTGCATATGGTCTGGTACCGCGCCGGCAGCATGGACGAAAAGGACGGTACCTCCGGCGTTGCCCATGCCCTGGAGCACTTGATGTTCAAGGGCACCAAGAATCTCAAGTCGGGCGAATTCAACAAGCGCGTGGCCGAAGCCGGCGGCCGCGACAACGCCTTCACCAGCCGCGATTACACCGCCTACTTCCAGATCGTGCCGAAAGCCGCGTTGCCGGAAATGATGAAACTCGAGTCGGATCGCATGGCGAATCTGACGCTGGACGCCAAGGAATTCGCCGCCGAGATCAAGGTGGTGATGGAAGAACGGCGCTTGCGCACCGATGACAATCCACATGCGCAGGTGCATGAGGCGCTCAATTCGGTGATATTCCAGGCGCATCCCTATCGGCGCCCGATCATCGGCTGGATGGACGATCTCGAACACATGACCTGGCAGGATGCGCGCGACTGGTACAAGCAATGGTACGCACCGAACAACGCCTATGTGGTGATTGTCGGCGACGTCGACCACCGCGAGGTGTTCCGCCTGGCGCAGAAGTACTACGGCTCGCTCAAGCCGCACGCCTTGCCGCAGCGCAAGCCGCAGAACGAACCCGAGCAGGCCGGCATTCGCCGGGTCAGCGTCAAGGCGCCGGCCAAGCTGCCCTATCTTGCCATGGCATGGAAGGCGCCCAAGCTGCGCGACGTGCAAAAGGATCGCGATCCGTACGCGCTGGACGTGCTGGCCGCGGTGCTCGACGGGCACGACGCTTCGCGCTTCGCCCGCAGCCTGGTGCGCGGCAGCCGCGTCGCGCAGTCGGCCGGGGCCGGCTACGACGCCACACTGCGCGGCGAGGCCAACTTCGTCCTCGATGGACAGCCCGCCGAAGGCAAGACCATTGCCGAACTGGAAGCCGCGCTGCGGGCCGAGATCAAGCGTATCCAGGACGAAGGGGTGTCCGCCGAGGAACTCGCCCGGGTCAAGACCCTGTCGATCGCCGCGCAGATCTACAAGCGCGACTCGCTGATGGCGCAGGCCATGGAAATCGGCGGCGCCGAGGCCTCCGGACTGTCCTGGCGCGACATCGATACCTTGCTGGAGAAAGTGAAAACCGTTACTGCGGAAGAGGTCCAGGCCGTGGCCAGAAAATACTTTACGGACGATACCCTGAGCATCGCCGTGCTCGATCCGCAATCCGTCGAACGAAGCAAACCGAAGAAGCCCGCCGGGGCAGTGAGGCACTGATGAAGCAAAGCAAATTGAACGCCCCCCACCCCCATCCCCGCCCCGGGGCGGGGCTACTGATCGGCTCGCTTCGCTCGATTATTGTGGGGTGCTCGCGAACTCGTTTCACGTTGATCTGTCTGCTGACGTCCCTGGCATCGAGCCTGACCCTGGCCGGGGTCAAGATCGAGCACTGGGTGGCCCCGTCCGGCGCGAAGGTGTATTTCGTCGAGACAAGGGTGCTTCCCATCCTCGACGTGCAGATCGATTTTGCCGCCGGCGCCGCATTTGTTCCCGCCGCCAAGTCCGGCCTGGCCGGTTTGACCCAGAGCCTGCTGGAAGCCGGCGCGGCCGACCTGGATGAGGAGCACATCGCCGGGCGTCTGGTCGATATCGGCGCGCGCCTGGGCGGTGGCGCCGACAGCGACCGCGCCAGCCTCAGTCTGCGCACGCTTTCGGCCAAGACAGAGCGTGAAGCCGCGCTCGACCTGATGCGCACCGTATTGTCGGCGCCGACTTTTCCGCAATCGGTGCTGGAGCGCGAAAAGGGGCGCGCCATCGCCAGCATCCGCGAGGCGGAGACCCGCCCCGACGCGATTGCCGGCAAGCGTTTCGCCGCAGCCATCTATCCCGACCACCCCTATGGCGTGAGTCCGACGGTAGATAGCGTGGCGGCCATCACGCGCGAGGACCTCGCGGCATTCCATCGCCAGCACTACGGCGCCAAGGGTGCCGTAGTGTCCATCATCGGCGACGTATCGCGGGCCGAAGCCGAGGCGATCGCCCAGCGTTTGACCGAGTCCTTGCCCGCGGGTGGTGGCAATCTGGTGCCGCCGGCCGTGAAAAAGCCGCAGCGCGGAACGCTCAAGGTTGCCCATCCGGCGGCACAGAGCCATGTGCACATCGGCCTGCCGGCGATCCGTCGCAGCGATGCAGACTATTTCCCGCTGCTGGTAGGCAACTACACCTTGGGCGGCGGGGGTTTTGTCTCGCGACTGATGAAGGAAGTCCGCGAGAAGCGCGGCTACGCCTACAGCGTGTATTCGTACTTTTCTCCGCGCAAACTCGAAGGCCCGTTCGAGATCGGGCTGCAGACCAAGCGCGAGCAGGTCGGCGATGCACTCAAGGTGGTCGACGCGGTGCTGACCGAATACATGGCCAAGGGACCGACCCCGAAGGAACTGGCGGCCGCCAAGAAGAACATGGTCGATGGCCTGGCACTGCGCATGGACAGCAACGCCAAGCTGCTCGGCTACCTTTCCGCGATCGGCTTTTACGAACTGCCGCTGACCTATCTCGATGACTTTCCGGCCAAGGTCAACGCCGTCACCGCCGAGCAGGTGAAAGCCGCCTTTGCCCGTCACGTGAAGCCGGAAAACCTAGTGACCGTGGTCGTCGCCGCCGACTGAGCCTTGACTTGAGCCGGATCCGCATCACCGGCGGCGCATGGCGCAGCCGCCTGATCCAGGTGCCCGATGCGCCCGGCTTGCGGCCGACGCCGGACCGGGTGCGCGAGACCTTGTTCAACTGGCTGGGCCAGGATCTTCACGGACTCGCCTGTCTCGACCTGTTTGCCGGCAGCGGCATTCTCGGCTTCGAGGCGGCTTCGCGAGGCGCGGACTACGTCGCGCTGGTGGAGCGTTCGCGGACAGCGTTCGCGGCGCTGAAAAAACACGCCGACGGTTTCGACTGTCCGCGGCTGGATTTGTTTTGCTGCGATGCGGTAAAATTCGCCCCCCCATCGGGGCGGCGTTTTGATGTGCTGTTTCTTGATCCACCTTATGGGCAAGGCTGGTTGACCCGGGTAGAGTCCCGGCTGGATGAACTGGCCGCGCCGCAGGCGAGGCTGTACGCAGAGGCGGAGATGCCTCTGGAGCAATTGGGTCGCTGGGCGGTGACGAAGCAGGGACGGGCTGGCCAGGTTTTCTTTCACCTGCTGGAGCAGGCATGAGCAAGAGCATTGCGGTTTACCCGGGGACCTTCGATCCCCTGACCAGCGGTCACGAGGACCTCGTGCGACGCGCAGCGAACCTGTTCGACCGGGTCATCATCGGCGTTGCCGAGAGTCGCGCCAAGCGCCCCCTGTTTTCGCTGCAGGAGCGCGTCGAGATTGCGCGCGAGGTGCTGGTGGGCTATGCGAATGTCGAGATCCACGGGTTCGACTGCCTGCTCATGGATTTCATGCGCCAGCATGGCGCCAGCGTGATCATGCGCGGCTTGCGCGCCGTTTCGGATTTCGAGTACGAATTCCAGATGGCGGGGATGAACCGCAACCTCTATCCCGATGTCGAAACTGTATTCCTCACACCGTCGGACCAGTACATGTTCGTCTCGGCGACGATGGTGCGCGAAATCGCTTCGCTCGGTGGCGACGTTTCCAAATTTGTTCCGCCGCAAGTCCAGCGACGGCTTGCCAAAAAGATGCAGCAACTCAACTGACCGTTTCGAGCTACTCCAAAGGAAATAATCATGTCCCTGATGATCACCGACGAATGCATCAACTGCGATGTTTGCGAGCCCGAGTGCCCGAACAATGCGATTTCGCAGGGCGATGAGATCTACGTCATCGACCCCAACAAGTGTACCGAGTGCGTCGGTCACTTCGACACGCCCCAGTGTCGCGAAGTCTGCCCGGTCGACTGTATTCCTGACGATCCGAATCATGTCGAATCGAAGGATCAGTTGATGGCGAAGTTTCTCCAGCTGACGGCCAAGTAGTCAGCTCGGCAATCCGTTTATCGCTGGCAGCGTGGACAGAAGAACGTCGCGCGCTGTCCTTGCCGCAGTTCCCGGATCGGCGTGCCGCAGACACGGCAGGGTTCGCCGCCGCGGCCATAGACAAAATACTGTTGCTGGAAATAGCCGGAACTGCCATCCGAACGAATGAAGTCGCGCAGGCTGCTGCCGCCCGCCTCGATCGCGGCGGCAAGCGTCGCCTTGATCGCCGGGACAAGCCGTTCCAGGCGTTTCAGGGATAGCCGGCCGGCGGCCGTGCGTGGATCAATCCCGGCGCGGAACAGGCTTTCCGACGCATAGATGTTGCCGATGCCGACGACGCGATGGCTGTCCATCAAGGTCGGTTTGATCGCCGCCGACAGCCCGCCAAGTTCCTTCTTCAGCCAGGCGGAATTGAACTCCTCGGTCAATGGTTCGATGCCGAGCACGGCCAGCAACGGATGCAGCAGCGGGTCGCCCGCCAGCCAGAGGATCGCACCGAAGCGGCGCGGGTCCCGCAGCCGCAAAGCCACCTGGCCACCTTTGGCGGCGAAGACCAGGTCGAAATGATCATGCTTTTCTGCGGCCAGGCCGGCGGGAACCAGCCGCAAGCTGCCGGACATGCCGAGATGGATGACCAAATGACCGTGGCCGAAGTCCAGCAGCAGGTACTTGCCGCGGCGGGTGACGCCCGCCAGGCGATGCCCGTCGAGTATCCGGTCCAGTTTCGCCGGCAGCGGATAGCGCAGCGCCGGCGTCCGCACGATGACGTCGCAAACGCGCCGGCCGGTCAGCGTCGGCGCGATGCCGCGGCGGGTAACTTCGACCTCGGGCAATTCAGGCATGCCGGAACTCGCACGAAACCTCTGGCGAAACTGCTAACATCACCGCATTGTATGCGACCGCCGTGTTTCGCCCAGGTACTACGTCGATGAACCATTTTTCCTCTGCCCTTGCGCTTTGCCTCATGCTGGCCAGTGCGTGTGTCTCGGCGCAGGCCCCCGCAGCGCCAGCGGCGCCGGTGAAGGAAGAGGATCGACTGCCGAAGCAGGAACTGACCGGACAGATTCTGTATCAATTCCTGCTTGCCGAAATTGCGGCGCAGCGAGGCCAGTTCGGACTTGCGGCCAGTGCCTATCTCGACCTGGCCATGAGCACGCGCGATCCGCGGGTTGTGCGCCGGGCCGCGGAGATCGCCTTCCATGCGCGTCAGTACGATTCCGCGCTGGAGGCCGCCCGCTTGTGGCTGACCCTCGAGCCTGATTCGCCGCAGGCGCGACAGATGGTATCGACGCTGCTGCTCGCCAGCGGGCGCATCGATGAACTGGCCGGCAGCCTCGCCCGCGATCTGGCGGCCGAAGCCCCGCAGATCGGCGACGCGCTGATCCGGATGGTGCGCGCCTTCACCCGCTATCCGGACAAGGCCGCGGTGCGGCGCCTGTTCGACCAGCTGACCGAGCCCTACCCCGATCTTGCAGAAGCCCATTTTGTGCGCGCCCAGGCGGCGGTCGGCACCGGGGATGCCGACCGGGCGCGCAGCGAGATCGACCGGGCGCTGGAACTGCGTTCGAACTGGGAGCTGGGGGCTCTGTTCAAGGCAGAACTGTTGCCCAAGGGGGCGGCGCAGCTGGATTTTCTGAAGAGTTGGCTGGCCGCCAATCCAGACGCCCAGGATGTGCGTCTGGCTTATGCCAGAGGCCTGGTGAGCGAGAAGCACTATGAAGCCTCGCGTACCGAATTTCGTCGCCTGCTGACGGCGAACCCCAACAATCCGGACATGATTTATGCGGTGGGAATACTCTCGCTGCAAATCAACGATGCGGTCGACGCCGAGCAGCAGCTCAAGCGATTCATCGAAATCGGACGCGGCGATCTCGACCCGGCGCGTTTCTACCTGGGCCAGATAGCCGACCAGGCCGGGCGTCCCGAGGAAGCCTTGCGTTGGTACGACCTGGTCGCCGCCGGCGAACATTTGCTGCCGGCGAAAGTGCGCGGCGCCCAATTGCTGGTGCGTCAGAACAAGCTCGACGAGGCACGCGAACGGCTTGCGGCGGCACGGGCGAATTCGCCGGGCGACGCGCGCCTGGTGGTGGCGGAAGCCCAATTGCTGCGCGACGTGGGGCGCCACGCCGACGCCTTTGCCTTTCTGGTCAAGGCGCTCGAAGTGCAGCCCGATCAGCCGGACATTCTTTACGAAACGGCGCTGGCGGCGGAGAAGCTGGGTTATGTGGACCTGCTGGAACGTCACATGCGTCGCCTGATGGTGCTCAAACCGGATTCGGCGGCGGCCTACAACGCGCTCGGCTACTCGCTGGCCGACCGCAACCTGCGCCTTGACGAGGCAGCGCAACTGATCGACAAGGCCTTGTCGCTGGCACCGGATGACCCTTTCATTCTCGATAGCAAGGGCTGGCTGCTGTTCCGTCAGGGCAACGCCACGGCGGCACTGGGGGCCTTGCAGAAAGCCTTCGCCAAGAAGCCCGATCCCGAGATTGCCGCGCACATCGGCGAAGTGTTGTGGTCTCTTGGCCGTTCCAACGAGGCATTGTCCGTTTGGCGCGACGCGGCTAAGGCCTATCCGACCAATGAAACACTGGCGGCGACCATCAAGCGATTTGTCCCTTGAGAGCTTGGCTGGCAGGACTTGCGGCCCTGTTGCTGGCGGCCTGTGCCGAGTTTCCGCAGCAATCCGGGGCGCCACAGGATCTTGGTCCGCCATTGCAGCGCTTCACTGCCGAGGGGCGCATTTCGCTGCGTCAGGGAGAGCAGCGCGATCACCTGCGTTTCCGCTGGGAACACGCTCCGCAAAATGACAGCGTACTGCTCATGTCGCCATTGGGGCAGGGTCTGGCCGAACTGACCCGGGATGCGTCGGGTGCGCGGCTGATGCAGCCGAATCAGGCCACCATCGTCGCCGACACCCTGCCGCAACTGGTGCAGCGCGCGCTCGGTGCGCCGTTGCCGCTGGAAGCCATGGCGGACTGGCTGCGCGGTGCAAGAGCGGCTCGCGATGGGGAAGTCGAGGGGTGGACGGTGCTGATCAGCGAAACCTCGGCGTTCCGCCAGCACCGACTCTTGCGGGTCATGGAAGCCCGCCGTGCCGATGTCGAGTTCAAGCTCATCGTCGATGACTGGGATGCGCCGGAATGAGCGAATGGGATCGCGACTGGCCGGCCCCGGCCAAGATCAACCTGTTCCTGCATGTCGTCGGACGCCGCGCCGACGGCTACCACCTGCTGCAAACCGTGTTCCGTTTCCTGGATTTCAGCGACACGATACGTTGCGAACCGCGCGGCGACGGACGCATCCTGCTTGCCACGCCCCTGCCCGGCGTAGCGCCCGAGAGCGATCTGACGGTCCGTGCGGCTACTGCGTTGCGCGCAGCGACCGGCGCCACGGCCGGGGTCGCGCTGCATGTCGACAAGCGCTTGCCGATGGGCGGCGGCCTGGGCGGTGGCAGTTCCGACGCAGCGACCACGCTGATGGCTTTGAATCGTCTGTGGCGGACCGGCCTCGATTCCTCCCGCTTGCAACGGATAGGGCTGGGCCTGGGCGCCGACGTACCGATCTTCATCCATGGCCGCACTGCCTTTGCCGAAGGCATCGGCGAGCACTTTACCGACCTCAGTTTGCCGGCGGCCTGGTATCTGCTGCTGGTTCCCGCAGTGGCCGTGCCAACCCTCGAAATCTTTCGTTCCGCCCAACTGCGCCGCGACACGCCGGCCATCGCCGCTGCCGAATGGCGTCCGGGTTTCGGCCGCAACGACCTGGAAGCCGTGGCCTGTGCGCTCTATCCCGAGGTGGCGCGCCATCTCGACTGGCTGCGTGGCTACGGCGACGCGCGCATGAGCGGATCGGGCGCTTGTTGTTTCGTCGAATTCGACCGCGAGTCGGCGGCGCGGCAAGCCCTGGCCGCCCTGCCGGCCGATATGCGCGGCATCGTCGCGGCCGGCCTGGACCGGCACCCGATCGTTGTGATTTGACAGCGGGCGCGAAAACCCCGAAAATGCGCGTCCTTTCGACCTCCGCCCCCAAGGCGGAGTGCCGATGTTGGGGAGTCGCCAAGTTGGTTAAGGCACTGGATTTTGATTCCAGCATGCGAAGGTTCGAATCCTTCCTCCCCAGCCAACCTATTCACAGTGATCGCGCCGGCAGGGAGATTCCTGCCAGCTTCATTCGAGCAGAGCGAGATGGCCTACGACAGCCTGATGGTGTTCACCGGCAACGCCAACCCGAAGTTGGCGGCCGATGTCGTCAAGCGCCTGCACATCTCGCTCGGCCGCGCCAATGTCGGCCGTTTTTCCGACGGCGAGGTGAACTGCGAAATTCTTGAGCATGTGCGCGGCCACGATGTGTTTGTCCTGCAGTCGACCTGCTATCCGACCAACGACAACCTGATGGAATTGATGGTCATGGTGGATGCCCTGAAACGGGCCTCCGCCGGGCGCATCACCGCCGCCATCCCGTATTTCGGCTATGCCCGCCAGGACCGCCGGACCCGCTCGGCGCGCGTCGCGATCACGGCCAAGGTGGTTGCCAACATGCTGCAAACCGCCGGCGTGCAGCGCGTGCTGACCGTCGATTTGCACGCCGACCAGATCCAGGGCTTCTTCGACATTCCGGTCGACAACGTGTATGCCGCGCCGATCCTGCTCGGCGACATCTGGAAGCAGCGGCACGAGGACTTGCTGGTGGTGTCGCCCGACGTTGGCGGCGTGGTGCGCGCCCGCGCCCTGGCCAAGCGCCTGGAATCCGACCTGGCGATCATCGACAAGCGGCGGCCGAAGGCGAACGTATCGGAAGTCATGAACATCATCGGCGAAGTCGATGGCCGCACCTGCGTCATCATGGATGACATGGTGGACACCGCCGGCACGCTGTGCAAGGCGGCCCAGGCGTTGAAGGAGCACGGCGCCAAACGCGTGTTGGCCTACTGTACCCATCCGGTGCTGTCAGGCAGCGCCGTATCGCGGATCATGGAGTCCGAGCTCGACGAACTGGTGGTCACCGATACCATTCCGCTGTCCGAGGAAGCGCGTGCCTGCAACCGCATCCGCCAGATATCGATTGCCGAGTTGATGGCCGAGACCATGCTGCGCATCAGCAACGAGTCCTCGGTCTCCTCGCTTTTCATGGACTGATTTCACCCCCTGGCCTGGTCGCGGGCGAGGGATATTTCAAGCAGCACTTACTGGAGTAAATCATGCAACTCGAATTCAACGCAAACAAGCGCGATGGACAGGGCACTGGAGCGAGCCGCCGCCTGCGTCGCACCGGCCGGGTTCCCGGCATCCTCTACGGCGGCGGTGCCGCGCCGCAACAGATCGACATCGACCACAACGAGCTGTTCCAGCTGCTGCGCAAGGAGGCCTTCTATTCTTCCGTGCTCAACGTCAATCTCGAAGGCAAGAAGGAAATGTGCCTGCTGCGCGATGTGCAGCGCCACCCCTATCGGCCGGTGATCCTGCACGCCGATTTCCAGCGCATCGACGCCACGCACAAGCTGCACCAGAAGGTGCCGCTGCATTTCGTCAATGCCGACATTGCGCCGGGCGTGAAGCTCTCCGGCGGCATGGTGCAGCACGTGATGTCCGACCTCGATGTGCGTTGCCTGCCGAAGGACCTGCCGGCCTTCATCGAAGTGGACCTGAAGGACATGGTCGCCGGCCATTCGATGCATGTTTCGCATATCAAGCTGCCCGCCGGCGTCGAGGCCGTGCTGCACAAGGGCGAAGATCCGGTGGTGGCGACCGTCATCGTGCGCGGCGGCAAGGCCGAGGAAGAAGAGGCACCGGTGGTTGAGGCCGCTCCGGCGGCCGCGCCGGCCCCGGCGAAGAAGTCAGAGAAGACCGACAAGAGATAATTCTTGCAGGCATCGTTGCGTCTGATCGTCGGCCTCGGCAACCCCGGGGCCGAATACGCTGAAACCCGGCACAACGCCGGGTTTTGGCTTTGTGAGCGTCTGGCGACGGAACTCGGCGCGAGCCTTCATCGCGAGTCGCGTTTTCACGGCCTGGCCGGGGCTTTGCCTGCCGGGGATGGCGCTGCGCGCGCCGGCAGCCTGTGGCTCCTGTTGCCGCAGACCTTCATGAACCGCAGCGGCCAGTCGGTGCGTGCGCTGATGCAGTTCTATCGCATCGAGCCGGCCGAAATGCTGGTGATGCACGACGAACTGGATCTGCCGCCGGGCCAGATGCGGCTCAAGTTCGGCGGCGGCCTGGGCGGACACAACGGCCTCAAGGACATCACCGCACATCTGGGCACGCAGGATTACTGGCGTCTGCGCATCGGCATCGGCCATCCTGGCGATCGGAACGAGGTGGTCGATTACGTGCTGAAGCCGCCGCGCAAGGACGAGCGAAGCGAGATTGATGCGGCCCTGGATCGCGCGCTGTTGGCCTGGCCGGTCCTCGCCAAGGGAGATTTCAACGCCGCCACGCAGCGCATCAATTCCAAACCGGCGCCTGCCGGAACAGAAGCTTTGAAGAAAGAAAAACCATGAAATGCGGCATCGTCGGACTGCCCAACGTCGGCAAATCCACCCTGTTCAATGCGTTGACCAAGTCGGGCATTGCGGCGGAGAACTACCCCTTCTGCACCATCGAGCCGAATGTCGGCATCGTCGAAGTACCCGACCCGCGGCTGGAAGCCTTGTCCGCCATCGTCAAGCCTCAGCGCATCCAGCACGCCATCGTCGAATTCGTCGATATTGCCGGCCTGGTGGCCGGTGCCAGCAAGGGCGAGGGCCTGGGCAACCAGTTTCTTGCCAACATCCGCGAAACTGACGCCGTGGTGCATGTGGTGCGCTGTTTCAGCGACGACAACGTGGTGCACGTGGCGGGCAAGATCGATCCGCTGCATGACATCGAGGTGATCGATACCGAACTCGCGCTGGCCGACATGACCACGGCCGAAAAGGCCCTGAACCGTTACAAGAAACCCGCCAGTGCGGGCGACAAGGACGCCAAGATACTCTGCGCGGTGCTCGAAAAATGCATCGCCCAACTGGACCAGGCCAAGCCGGTGCGGGCGCTCGACCTGTCGAAGGAGGAATGGGCCAGCCTCAAGCCCTTCTGCCTGATCACCGCCAAGCCGGTGTTGTATGTCGCCAACGTCAAGGAAGGCGGCTTCGACAACAATCCCTATCTCGACGCCGTACAGGCTCACGCCAAGGCCGAGAAGGCCGAAGTGGTGGCGGTCTGCGCCGCCATCGAAGCCGAGATCGCCGATCTGGAGGACGACGAGAAGCAGATGTTCCTCGCCGACATGGGTCTCGAAGAACCTGGCCTGAACCGACTGATCCGCGCCGCCTACAAACTGCTCGGGTTGCAGACCTACTTCACCGCCGGCGTCAAGGAAGTGCGGGCCTGGACCATCCATGTCGGCGATACGGCGCCCAAGGCCGCCGGCGTGATCCATACCGATTTCGAGAAGGGCTTCATCCGCGCCCAGACCATCGCCTTCGACGACTTCATTGCCTACAAGGGCGAAGCCGGCGCCAAGGAAGCCGGCAAGATGCGCGCCGAAGGCAAGGAGTACGTCGTCAAGGATGGCGACGTGCTGAACTTCCTGTTCAACGTCTAAGTAAAACGGTCGAGAGTCGGCGCCGGCGACGACCGAAGGAAGTGCAGAGCAAGGCGCCGGATCAGGCCTGGTCGCGTGGATGCGCCCGCCGCTCGCCGGCTACGCGCAAGGTGACGTCGGCGATCATCCAGACGCTATGGGTAGTCCCGCCCTTCATCTTGCGCCCCGAGAGTTCGGCCCAGAACTGGGTACCGTCTGCCCGCCGCAGGCGATACATGCCTTGCGCCGGATGCCCGCGGTCGAATGCGGCGATGCTGTCGGCGCAAAACTGCTCGGCCTCCGCGGCACTGACAAAATGGGCATCGAAAGCCGCGCTCGCGAGATCCTGCAGGCGGCAGCCGAGAAGTTCGCCGAGCCGCTGGTTGCACTTGAGGATCCGATTGTCGTGGACCACGGCAATGCCCATCGGCGACGATTCGAAAATTGCCTGCTGCTCGGCCAGCACGGATTCGGCCTCCGTGCTGCGCTTGACGTTGGCGGTGGTGGACCGGTAGAGCGTGCGCTGCACGATGATGAATACGGCGATGCAACAGGCGGCGGCGGTGATCGGCCATTGCGCCTGACGCCCGAGTGTGGACGCGTAGTGCAGGACGGCGGGTCCCAGGGTGGGAATGATGAAAAGCCAGAACGTGACGTTGCTCAAGGCGAGGAAGACCGAGCCGGTGAAGGCCGTGATGACCACCATCAGCCCGATGAACATTTGTGCATCGGCGTGCGCGGCCGAAGGATACAGCGGGCCGAACAAGGCGCCCCAGCCGAGGCTGGTGAGAAAGGCCCCGGCGGCAAATGCCCATTCCCAGCGCGAGATGCTGTTTCTGACGTGATCGGCATTGCCGAACATGTACCAGAGCCATACGCGCAGGGCCGACACCGAGAGCATATAGGCCGCCCATGCCTTCAGGATCTGCAAGGCGACGGCGTCGAACAACACCAGAAAGCAGAGAAAGATGCTGATCAGCGCGACCACGATGCTCGACGGCAGGCTATCGAACAGCATTTCGACACGACGGACTTCCGCGTCGCTGCTCAGGTTCGGGGAGAAAATGGAATTCATGGCCTGTCGTCTGTCGCGTGGTCCATCATAACTCCGTATCCGGACCGTCTAACCGGCCCCGGTCTGCCCCGCGATTTCCGCGCGCACCGTATCCATGTCGAGCGCCATGGCCTGCTCGATCAGCTTTTCGAAGGCGCTGGCGGGCAGTGAGCCGGCTTCGGAATAAATGATGATCTGGTCGCGAAACACCATCAGGGTCGGTATCGAACGTATGTTGAAGGCGGCGGCGATGTCCTGCTGCTCCTCGGTATTCACCTTGGCGAAGATGACGTCGGCGCGCTTTTCCGAAGCGGCCTCGAAGGTTGGCGCAAAGGCGCGACAGGGGGCGCACCAGGGCGCCCAGAAATCCACGATGACGGTGGCGTTATTGTTGATGGTCTGTTGAAAATTGTCGGTGTTGAGTTCCAGCGTGGACATGATCAGCTCTCCTATGATTTGAACCGGATGCTACCGTTTTGCCGCGCGACGTGCTATCACTCCGCCCGATGACGACTCCCGGATTTTCTTATCGTGGCCGCTTCGCGCCGTCGCCTACCGGACCCTTGCATTTCGGTTCGCTGGTGGCGGCCGTCGGCTCGTTCCTTGAGGCGAGGACGAGGGGCGGCGAATGGCACCTGCGCATGGACGATGTCGACACGCCGCGCTGCTCGCTGGCCGCCGCCAGCGAAATCCTGCGCGTGCTGGAAAACTGCGGTTTTGCCTGGGATGGCGCGCTGGTCTGGCAGAGCCGCCGGACCGCGGCCTATGCGGATGCGCTGGAGCGGCTGAAGGCCGCCGGCCGGGTATTTCCCTGCGCCTGCACGCGCCGGGATCTGGCGGATTCGGCTTTCGCCGCCGATGGTGCGGTGGTCTATCCGGGCACCTGTCGCCAGGGGTTGCCGGCGGGACGCGCGGCGCGCGCCTGGCGCCTGCGCGTGGGCGATGCCCGCGTCGCCTTCGATGACGCGATCCAGGGCCGCATCGCGAGCGATCTGGCTGTTGCCGCGGGAGACTTCGTGCTGTTGCGCGCCGATGGCCTGTTTGCCTATCAATTGGCGGTGGTGGTCGATGACGCCGAGGCCGCCATCACCGATGTCGTGCGCGGCGCCGATCTGCTGGCCTCGACCGCGCGCCAGATATTTCTGCAGCAGTGCCTGGGCGTGCCGACCCCGGCGTATGCGCACCTGCCGGTGGTGGTCGATGCGGCAGGCGAAAAACTTTCCAAGCAGACGCGCGCGGCGCCCGTCGATGGCTCACGGCCCGGCCCGGCACTGTGCGCGGCCCTGGAGTTTCTCGGCCAGCATCCCCCTGCGGAACTTTCCCGCGCCGGCGTCGCCGAGCTCTGGGCCTGGGCGCTGGCGAACTGGCAACTGCGTCGCGTACCCCGCGGTCCGGCGCCGATGACGGAATGCCCTGGGGTGCGATAATCGTCGCGAAACCTGAAAGGAAGCGTGATGATCGTTGACGATGTTGCCGGCCTGCGCCGAGTCCTACAGGCTAACCGCGTGATTGCCGTGGTCGGCCTGTCGCCGAACTGGAACCGGCCCAGCTATTTCGCCGCCAAGTACATGCTGGAACACGGCTACACGGTGATTCCGGTGAATCCCAGCGCGACCGAGATTCTCGGCCAGAAATGCTATCCGGATCTCGGCGCGATTCCCGTCAGGGTCGACCTGGTCGATGTGTTCCGCAAACCCGACGACGTAATGCCGATCGCGGACGAGGCGATTCGCATCGGCGCCAGGTGCTTGTGGCTGCAACTCGGCGTGATCAACCGGGAGGCCGCCGCCAAGGCTGACGCTGCCGGGCTTGACGTGGTCATGGATCGTTGCGTGAAAATCGAGTACGCGCGCTTGTTTGGTGGCCTCAACTTCGCCGGCGTCAATACGCAGGTGATCTCCGCCAAGCGCCCGCCCTGTCCGCCCTTGCAGGGCTAGTATTTCAGCGTCCTTGGGTGTTGCCCCACAGCAACTTGTGCAGCTGCAGCTGAAAGCGCAGCTGCAGGCGGTCGTCGAGAATCCACTGCGCCAGCTGCGTCGGGTCGAGTTGTCCCTGCGCCGGAGAGAACAGCACCGGGCAGCGCTCGAAGAGTCGGCGCTGGCGACACGCCGCAACCGCCCAGTCGTAGTCCTCGCGCGAGGCGAGAACGAACTTCAGCTCGTCGCGCGCCGTCAGCCGATCGAGATTTTCCCAGCGGTTCTTCGCCAGCTCTCCCGAGCCGGGTGCCTTGAGGTCGACGATGCGCGCCACGCGCGGATCGACATCGCCGATGTCGAGCGCGCCGCTGGTTTCGAGCGATACCGAATGGCCGGCGTCGCACAAGGCGGCGAGCAGCGGCAGGCAGTTCTTTTGTGCCAGGGGTTCGCCGCCGGTGACGCAGACCGTGGCGCAGTCGAATTCGGCAATGCGCCGCAGGATTTCGGCAATGGCGAGGGATTCGCCGCCGCTGAAGGCGTAGGCGGTATCGCACCAGACGCAACGCAGGGGGCAGCCGGTGAGACGCACAAACACCGTGGGCAACCCGACGCGGCTGGACTCGCCCTGGATGGAGTGGAAAATCTCGGTGACGCGCAACGCGGCGCGTAGCCCGCGATCGGGTTCGGTAGGCACTACTACTTCTTCTTCTTCTTCAGCCTGAGTTTCGCCCGCCTGCCGGCCTCGCTGTTGGGATACTTGTCGGCCAATTGTTCGAGCGTGGCGCGGACAGCCTTGACGTCCCGCATCGCCTCCAGGCTCGCCAGGCGGCTTTCGAGCGCCCCCGGCGCGCGCTCGTCGTTGGGCCAGGTTTCGGCGAACTTGCCGAACAGCTCGGCGGCCCCGGCGTGGTCCTTGATCTGGGCGTGTGCGTAGGCGCCCCAGTAGTGGGCCGAGGCGATCAGGGTGCTGTTCGGATAGGCCTTGATGAAGGCCAGGAAGGAAGCCGCCGCCTCCCTGAACTTCGACTCCTTGAGGCCGGCCAGTGCGGCTTCATAGTCGCGGGTTTCCTGTGCGGGATCGGGCTTCGGCGCTTCGGCCTTGACCTCGGCGGGCGGTTGCTCGAGCTTTCGCAGCCGGTTGTCGAGGTCGACGTAGAAATCCTTCTGGCGCTTCTGCGCCGCCTCGAGCTCGTAGGTCAGCACCTCGATCTGGCCGCGCAACTTGGCGATATCGGCCTTGATCGCCTCGACCTGGTTGGCGAAGTCGACCTGGTTGCGACTGGTGGTGTCCGCGCGCTTGCCGAGGTCGGTCACTTCCAGCCACAGTTGATCGCGCAGTTGTTCGATCTTGGCGTGCGCTTCCTCGTCGTCGAACATGCCGGCTTGCGCCGGCAAGGGCATCGCCGCTGCCAGTAGCAGCGCGACCAGCGGTGCGGCGAAGCGGCGGCGCATGCTCAGAACTCGCCCGAGTAGAGCATGTCGCCGCGGCGATTCTTGCTCCAGCACTCTTCGCCGGATTCCGTGCACATCGGCTTCTCTTCGCCCAGGCTGACGGCTTCAAGCTGGGTTTCCTTGGCGCCAAGCAGGTTGAGCGCCTTTCTGACCGCGTCGGCACGCTTCTGGCCCAGGGCCAGGTTGTATTCGCGGCTGCCGCGTTCGTCGGCGTTGCCCTGGATCAGCATTTTCATTTTCGGATTGGCTGCGAGAAACTTGCCGTGGGCCACCAGCAGCGCCTGGAACTCGTCCTTGACGACATAGCTGTCGTAGTCGAAATAAATGCTGCGCTTGGACAGCGGGCTGCGCGGGTCCTTCAGCGCCGCGATGCTGGCGGGATCGAAGGCCTCCGGTTGCACCTGGGCGATGGGGGCGGTGTCGACTTTGATCGCGCCGGGGCTGCGCGACTCGACGCCGGCCGGGCTCTGTTCCGGCGCCGGCGGCTGCGAGCCGCAGGCGGCCAGCAGCACACTCAGGGCGGCAAGGGAGGAGAGGGAGATGAACGGTGCGCGCATGATGGCTTCCTTGATGGATTCGGTGTTAAGTATTATCGGACCAGGGGCCCCCAGGCGGGTTCCCGCACGTCGGCGGCCTGTACCGAGAGCTTTTGCTTGACCCGGCCGTCGCTCGACACGGCGGCCAGTATCCCGCGTCCGCCAATTTCGGTGGCATACAGGATCATGCGGCCGTTGGGGGCAAAGCTGGGCGATTCGTCCTTGGCGGAATCGGTGAGAATCTGCGTTTGCTTGGTCGCCAGATCCATCAGCGCCAGCTGGAAGCGGCCATTGTTGCGGGCAATGAAGGCGAGGCTCTTGCCGTCCGGCGAGGGGCGCGGAGTGACGTTGTAGCTGCCTTCGAAGGTGACCCGTTCGGCCGGGCTTGCCGCGCCCCCGGAGATCGCGATGCGGTAGATCTGCGGGCTGCCGCCGCGATCCGACGTGAAGTAGACGAACTGGCCGTCGGGCGACCAACGCGGTTCGGTGTCGATGCCGGACGAGGTCGCCACGCGCATCACGCCGCTGCCATCGGCATTGACGATATACAACTGGGACGATCCGTCCTTGGTCAGCACCACGGCCAGCTGCTTGCCGTCCGGAGACCAGGCCGGCGCCGAATTCGAGCCCTTGAAGTTGGCCGCGACATGGCGCCGCCCGCTGGCGAGGTCATGCACATACACCACCGGCTTCTTTGCCTCGAACGACACGTAGGCGAGCTTGCCGCCGTCGGGCGACCAGGCCGGCGAGATGATCGGTTCGCGCGAGGCCAGCGCGGCCTGATCGTTGCTGCCATCGGCATCGGCAATTTTCAGTTCGTAGCGGCCGGTGCTCTTCACCACGTAGGCGATGCGGGTCGAGAACACGCCCGGTTCGCCAGTGAGCTTTTCGTAGATGAAATCGGCGATGCGATGCGCCGTCGCGCGCAACTGGGCGCCCGTGTGCAGGTAGGCCGGATTGCCCAGCACCGCCTGCTTGGGTACGTCCGACAGGCGCACCCGGGTTTCGTAGCGGCCGTCGGCGGCGGCGCTGACGTTGCCGCCGGCAACGGCATCCGCGCCGCGTGTCTTCAAGTCTTCGAAGGGCGGCGTGGCATTGTCGGCCAGCGGGCTGCCGGCATCGACCAGGCGGAACAGGCCGCTGCGTTCGAGGTCGGCACGCACCACCGAGGCCAGAGCCTGGGCGACGATGCGTTCGCCGGTGAAGTCGGCGATCGCTACCGGCAGGCGGTTGGCGCCAGCACCGGTAATCTCGACCGTAAGTTGCGCATGGGCGGCGAGGGAACACAGGGCCAGGCCGGTGGCGCCAGCAAGAACAAGACGATGGAATTTCATCGCGGGCATTATAACGCCTCGATATGGCGCCGCTGGGGCGAAGCGCTTTGCGCGCCGGGGTGCTCTGCACGCCTGGGAATCCCCTTCGGGGGCAGGCGTCCGCTTCGCGGGCCGGCGTCAGTCATCCAGCGGGCGGAATTTCAGTTCAAGCGAGCGCTCGAACAGTTCGGGCTGCGGCGGTTTCGGCAGCGGATTGGACTTGAGAATGGCGCGCTCGATGGCGGCGTCGAGCGCCGCGTGGCCAGACGAGCGTTTGAGGCGGACGGTGACGATTTCGCCGCTGGGCAACTGGGTGACATCGAACACCGCCTCGGGATTGCCCTTGACCTCGGGCGGCGCCACGATGTTGCCGCGAATCTTGCCGCGGATGCTGCCGACGTAGGAAGCCATGGCCTTGTTGCGTGCCGCGGCGGCCTGCGCAGCCTGCATCTTCGATAGCTCCTGGGCGGCCGTGTCGGCGCTCTTGCGCTGGGCAAACTGCTCGGCTTCGCGCCTGAGTTGTTCCTGGAAGGGATCGACGCGCGGCGCGGGGGTCGCTTTCGGCGGCGGCTTGGGTTTTTCCTTGTCCTTGATCACGATGTCCGGCTTGGGCGGCGCCGGTTTCGGCGTCGGTTCGGGCTGCGGTTCCGGCTTTGGCGCCGGGACCGGGGGCGGCTCGGGAGTCGGCGCCGGCGCTACGGCGGCCGGGGCGGGCTCCGGTGCGGCGCGCACCAGTTCGACTTCGACCACATCCGTGGCCTTGGTCTGCCAGCGCACGCCGTAGAACAGAAAGCCGGCCAGCAGCAGATGGACGGCAATCGCCAGTGCGATGGAAATTCGCTTGCCGGCCTTGTTGGCTGGCGGCCGGAAGGGCGAATCGACGCTCACTTGCCCGTCGCCACCGGCTGCACCAGGAGGCCGATCCTGACCACCTGCTGACGCTGCAACTCGTCCATGACACCCAGCACCACTTCATATTTCACGCTGCGGTCGCCGGCGATCAGTACCGCCTGCTGCGGGTTGGCGGCCTGCGCCTGCTTGAGGCGGGTCGGCAGTTCGGCGCGCGTCACGATCTGCTCGGCACCGCCCTTGGCGCGGTCGCGCAGCGCGAGCGATGCGTCGGCCTTGATGATGACCTCCAGCGGTGCCACCGGCGGCTGGCTGCTCTTGCCGACGCTGGGCAGGTCGACGCTGCCGGTCTGGATCATCGGCGCGGTGACCATGAAGATGACGAGCAAGACCAGCATCACGTCGATGTAGGGCACGACATTTATTTCATTCATGAGCCTGCGCTGTCTCATTGGGTTCCCCAATGAGACAGCGCAGGCTCATGCCATTTTGCGTGCTTCCCCCCCGTCCCCCCTTCCGCGAAGGGGGGCGACGATGTCAGTGCCGCGCGGGGCGCGACAGTCGGGCACAAAAAAATCAGGGGTCCGAACGAAGTCATCGTGTTTGCCGCTGCAGGATGTTGGAGAACTCCTCCATGAAGCTCTCGAAGCGCACTGCGACACGATCGACGTCGTGGGCGAAGCGGTTGTAGGCGATCACCGCGGGAATCGCGGCGAAGAGGCCGATCGCCGTGGCGACCAGCGCTTCGGCGATGCCCGGCGCGACGGCGGAGAGCGTCGCGGTGCTCATGTTGGCCAGGCCGCGGAAGGCGTGCATGATGCCCCATACGGTGCCGAACAGGCCGACATAGGGCGAGACGGAACCGACCGAGGCGAGGAAGGCCAGGTGCGCCTCCAGGTCGTCGATCTCGCGCTGATAGGTGGCGCGCATCGCTCGCCGTGCGCCGTCGACCACAGTGGACGGATCGATGATCTTCTGTCCGCGCAGCTTGATGAATTCGCGGTAGCCGGCTTCAAATATCCGCTCCAGCGCGCCGCTGTGGTGCCTGTCGTTGACGGCGCTCTGGTACAGCGCGTTGAGGTCGCCGCCGCTCCAGAAGTCGCGTTCGAACTTGTCGGTCTTGGTCCGTGCATCGCGAATCGCGAACGCCTTGCGGAAGATCCAGTACCAGGAAGTCAGCGATACCAGCGTCAGCAGCAGCATCACCAGCTTGACCACCAGGCTGGCATGGATGACAAGTTCGATGATGGATAGGTCTTGGGTAACGTTCATTGCGAAGATCCCAGCAGGGCGGATAGTTGTTGGTGAAGGGTCTGCGGCATCGGAATCGGCCTGCCGCGTACAGGATCGATGCAGGCGACGCGTATTTTCGCATCAAGCAGCAATTCCCGGTCGCGCAGGATGCGCTGGGCAAAGCTTACCTGCGCGCGACCGAGCGAGCTTACCCCGGTTTCGACCGTCAGCAGATCGTCCAGTCGTGCCGGTTTGAGGAATTCGGCGCTGGCCGAGCGCACCGCGAAGGCAGTACCCTCCTTCATGAGGACATTCTGGTCGTGGCCGAGCGTCCGCAGCAACTCGGTGCGACCCCGTTCCAGGAACCGGAAATAATTGGCGTAATAGACGATGCCGGCGGCGTCGGTGTCCTCGTAATACACACGAAGACCAATGTTGGGCGGGCAAGTCATTGCAAAATTGTAGCTCGTCGCGATGGGTACGGGTCGTGACGGTGGCGCAACCGGGTATCGATCCCCGCTGGGTTAAGATTCGAACATGAACGGTTTGCCTGCCGACGATGCTTCCGGGAAGGATCGGCGTTCCACCGTCGACGTGGAAGCCGCGAGCTTGAGATCGGTCGTCGAATCCGATCTGCCTTTGCTGCGTGCACACCGAAACAAGGAGTCGACGCGGCGTTGGCTTGAGCATCAATCGCTCATCACCGAAGCCCAGCAGAACGTCTGGTACCAGGGTGGCGGGGCGGTCGCGCTGAGAATCATCGAATATCAGGGCAAACCCATCGGCTTGGCCCGGATTGACTCCTCAGGGGCCAACGAGGTCCTGGTCGGGTTGGATGTCTTCGAGCAATACCGGGGCATGGGTCTGGGCTGCTCCCTGTTTCGCCTGGTCTGTTCCGAAGCGGCCAAGTTGGGCAGCCCTCTCGCGCTATGGGTGTTTGCCGAAAACCTGCCAGCCGTTTCGATTTACCGAAAATCGGGCTTCGTCGAGGACCCGAACTTTCCCGTTCGCTACCTGCCCCGCATTGCTCCCGAAGGCGATCCGGACGCATTGCATCCGTACGTGAAGATGGTGTTCCAAGAATGAAGATTTCCGTGATCCTGCCAGTGTGCGCTTGGCCTCGGCCAGCCGATTTGGATGGCTTGCCCCATCCTCGCTTGCGGGCGTCCCTGGATTCGATCGCCAATGCCGGGCACGGCAACGTCGAAATACTGATCGGATCCGATGGCGTTGTGCCAACAGTGCGCAATACCGTCGACTCGTGGTTGGAGTCGCGCAGCGACTGGCACCCAGCGATCCGTTATTTCGAATATCCGTTTTCCGGAAAATGGGGAAATCCCCAGCGCAACGCCCTGTTGCAGGAGGCCAGCGGCGACATCGTCTGCTTTCAGGATCAGGACGACGAGTTTTTCCCGAATGCCCTGGCCGATGTCGGCAGAGCTTGCGAGGCCAATCCTGGACGACCGATGATGTTCCGGATGGCGTCGTTCCATATCGGCGACGTGCCGCTGAGGGAGCCGTGGGTCATGTGGAAGCGGCAGGGAGTTCTGGACTTAGGCCAAATCGGCGGTCACATGCTCGTTGTCCCGAACGTGAAGGAGTTGTTCGGCGCGTGGCGCGAAGACGTCTATGAGGGCGACTGGCACTTCATAATAGAAACCCTTCGGCGTTTCGAAGCCAGGGGATTGGCGCCTTGCTGGCGCGGCGAGTTCATTTCGATCACACGACCATGGGCAAGAATCCGATGATTCCGTTGTTTCAGGTGGCGATGGCGCCCACCGTCCTCAGCCAACTGGCGCAGGTATTGACGCCGCGTGCGGACGGTAGCTTCTACATCGGCGAGGGTCCGCGCTGCGCGGAACTCGAGACCCGGCTGCCGGAGATTCTCGGCCACGAGCGGATACTTCTGGTCAATAGCGGTACGTCCGCGATCAAGCTCGCGTTGCATCTGGCCGGCGCACGCAAGGGCACGGAAGTGATCTCGACGCCGCAGACGTGCCTGCTGACCAATACCGCAATTCTGGAAACCGGCGCCACGATCGTCTGGGCCGACGTGGATCGGGTGACCGGCAACATCGATCCGGCGGACGTCCTGTCCAAGGTTTCGTCGAAGACGGTGGCGATCGTCGCGGTCGACTGGTCGGGACGCGTCTGCGATTTCGCCACCTTGAGAAAATATACCAGGGGAATATCTCTGATCGAAGACGCGGCCCACGCCTTTGGGGCGAACGCGCCGGCGCGGGGCGACTACATCTGCTACAGCTTCCAGGCCATCAAGCACTTCACGACCGTGGATGGCGGCGGCCTGGTTTGCCCCGGCCTCGCCCTGCACGAACGTGGTCGACTGCTGCGCTGGGCGGGCCTGGACAGAACGCGGGGCGATTCCATGCGGTGCTACCAGCGAGTTTCCGAGGCCGGCTTCAAAATGCAGTTGAACGACGTTCTTGCGACGATAGGGCTTGCCAACCTCGCAGATGTGAAGGGCAGGATCGAGACCAGCCGCGCCAACGCCCGCCATTTTTTCCAGGCCCTGGATTGCCTTGCACACGTTGTGATTCCCCCGTACGACGCGGGAGCCAGCTGGTGGTTCTACCCAATTCAGGTGTCGAGTCCGGTGCGCTTCGAGTCTTTCATGGCGGAGCGCGGCATCGCGGTCGGCCAGGTGCATTCCCGCAATGACGTCAATCCGTGCTTCGATTCGGCCATCAAGTCGGAACTGCCCGGTGTGGAATACTTTTCCGCGCACCAGACGAACGTTCCCTGCGGCTGGTTCATCGATGAGGCCGCGCGGGAGAGGATTGTCCTGGCGATACGCGCCTGGGCCGAACTCGAAGAGGCGGCATGGGAGCCGGCCCCGGCCACCTCAGAGCATGCGAAAGTGGGCTGAGCCGAAATCGTTGCGGATCGCCAGCAGGTCGTTACCGTCCTCCATGGCATAGCACGCATATCCCGCATCGCGCAGCAGCGTGATCGCCAACGCAGTTTCGTCGGGCGGCAGGTGAAGAATCCCGATGTGGATGCACTTCGGCGCGAGGCGTCGGAGGTCGATCTGGCTGAGAATCTTCCAGTCGTAACCTTCGGTATCGATCAACAACACATCGAATCCCTCTATCCCGTGGGCGGCTTCGAAATCCGCAAAGCTCAGACAGTCAACTTCGACGGTTTCCGATTCCTCTTGCATGCGCTGATGCTGTTCCGCCGTCAGGCTTTTGCCGCTCAGGGCGTTCCGCTCGGGTGTCAGCGAGGACAGGCCGGCAGCCCACTGCGGCAGGCGTCCAGATTCGATGGCCTGCGGCCGGACTCTTCGCATCGGGCGGCGCCCGCTCGTTTCGGCAATCGCAATCTGCACGAAATTAACATTGGTCTGTCCAGCCATGTTCTGCCGCAGCCGCTCATGGTATTCGGGCATCGGCTCGACAAAGGTGCCGCTCCAGCCATAGCGCCTGATTGCCGCGTACATCGGATCGAACGAAACACCATCCATGGCACCGATGTGCAGAAACCGGGAAGCTCCGTCCATGCCGATGGCGTCGAAAACGGCGTCACGGAAGCGGGCTGAGGCTATGCCATCGACGTTCTGCTGGCCGCCGGCGAGTATCGCGCCGATTGAAAAGCGCTTGCCCTGCTGCCCATAGCGCAGCAACTTGCTCAGCGTGCGGCCGTCGGTGGTGCGCACCAACACCGGTTCGGTCTTCGAGTGGGCGGCCAGACTGAGCGAGGAAATCGGCTGGTGCGGCAGATAGGGCTCGACGTAGGTTGCCGTGCGCGTGTCCAGACCGATGGGGCCGAGGTGGCCAATCCAGTGGTAATTGAGCGGCAGGAAATGCGTGGGCAGCTGGCTTTGATGAATTGCCAACGTCATTGAAGCCTGATCGACGTCGTAGTGGATCTTGCGGCGCAGACCTTCGACCAGCAGCCTCTGCCATACGCCCCAGTGCGGGGCTCCGCGCCGGCCGGCAAACAGGCTGCCGCTCAGGATCGGATGCAACTGGAACTGTTGCGCAATGGCCGGCCCGAAATAGGCATCCAGGCAGCCCATGTGCCATTGCATCGAAAGTACCACGTTGGTCTGAACCCTGAGCGGCCAAAGACTTCGATCCGTCATGGGACACGCAGCGAAGCCGTCCCGCCAGGCTCCTTCGACTGCCGCATCGACGGCATCGCAGTTTTGCAGCCAGGTGTCGGAGTCAAGATAGACGATGACGTCCCAGGCCGGGAAGAAGTCGGGAAAGAACGGCCGGCCGATGCAGACCTTGTACCATTCCGGCTGACCCTCCATGCCGCTGATCGGCCAGTCCGGCCTGACGATGCTGTGCACGCCGAAGTGGCGCAGCCAGTCCAGCTGCTCTGGCAGGAGTCCGCCGTCGATCACCCCGAAATCATATTTTCGCGCCGCGCCGCAGGCAAAGAAGGAATGCAGCAAGTCGCGCAGGTAGTGAAAGTAGTCGCTGTTGCAGCCCGAGACCACCACGGCCTTGCGCGGAGTCATCCAAACAGGTCCTCGCCGCCCGCACTGGCTGCCGGCGCCAGTCCGAAGTGCCGCCAGATGCTCGCCGTCGCCACCCGTCCGCGCGGCGTGCGCTGCAAATAGCCCTGCTGGATCAGGTAGGGCTCCAGCACGTCCTCGATGGTGTCGCGCGCTTCGCCGATGGCGGCGGCGAGATTGTCCACACCGACCGGACCGCCGCCGAACTTCTCCAGCATGGCGCCGAGCAGCTTGCGGTCCATCACGTCGAGGCCGAGGTGATCGACGTCGAGCATGGTCAGCGCCGCGTCGGCGACGGCGCGCGTGATCCTGCCGTCGGCCTTGACCTCGGCGAAATCGCGCACGCGGCGCAGCAGGCGGTTGGAGATGCGCGGCGTGCCGCGGCTGCGCCGGGCGATCTCGACCGCGCCTTCCTCGACGATGTCGCAGTTGAGCAGGTGGGCCGAACGGCGCACGATGAGGCTGAGTTCTTCCGGCGTGTAGAACTCCAGCCGGGCGACGATGCCGAAGCGGTCGCGCAGCGGGTTGGTCAGCATGCCGGCGCGCGTGGTGGCGCCGATCAGGGTGAAGGGCGGCAGGTCGAGCTTGACCGAGCGCGCCGAGGGGCCTTCGCCGATCATGATGTCGATCTGGAAATCCTCCAGCGCCGGGTAGAGGATTTCCTCGACCACCGGACTCAGGCGATGGATCTCGTCGATGAACAGCACGTCGTGCGGTTCCAGGTTGGTCAGCATCGCCGCCAGGTCGCCGGCGCGCTCCAGCACCGGCCCCGAGGTCTGGCGCAGATTGACGCCCATTTCGTGGGCGATGATGTGCGCCAGCGTGGTCTTGCCCAGGCCCGGCGGGCCGAACAGCAGCACGTGGTCCATCGATTCGGCGCGCCGCTTGGCGGCCTCGATGAAAATTTCGAGCTGGCTGCGAATCTTCTGCTGGCCGATGTAATCGGCCAGCCGCTTGGGCCGCAGGGCGCGCTCCAGCACGTCCTCCTGGCTCGATTCCCGGGTCGCCGAGATCAGGCGCTCGGGGACGGGTTCGGCGAACTTGTCGGTCTGGATGCTCATGCCGGCAGTTTAGCCGAGGCAGGCAGGGGCCGTCTCAAGACGACTTCGAGAGCAGCTTCAGCGCCGCGCGGATGCCGTCGGAGACGGATACATCGGGCGCCAGCCCCTTCATCGCCGAGAGCGCCTCGCGTTCGTTGTAGCCGAGCGCCAGCAGCGCATTCATGATGTCGCTGGCCGCGTCGGACGCCGTCTCGCCGGCGCCGACTCTCGGGCTTGCCGTGGCAAGCGTCTTCGGCAGGCGGTCGCGCAGTTCCAGCAGCAGGCGCTCCGCGGTCTTCTTGCCGATGCCCGGCACCTTGGTCAGGCGTCCGGCTTCCTGGAGCGTGACGGCCTGCGCCAGTTCGGTCACCGACATGCCCGAGAGCACCGCCAGCGCCGTGCGCGCGCCGATGCCGGAAATCTTCAGCAACTGGCGGAAGGCGGCGCGCTCGCCTTCCGAGGCGAAGCCATACAGGAAGTGGCCGTCCTCGCGCACGATCAGGTGGGTGTGCAGGGACACTTTCTCGCCGCTGGCCGGCAGGTTGTAGAAAGTGCTCATGGGTACGTCGACCTCGTAGCCGAGGCCATGCACGTCCACCGTGATAGCCGGCGGGTTCTTTTCGATCAGGATTCCGGTGATGCGGCCGATCATGGCATTCCTTTCATGCGAGCATTTCGTCGATGCGGCGGACCAGGTTGCCGATGACCGCCTGCTGGTCGAATGCGGCGTACTTGGCGGCAAAGGCCTGGGCGTTGGCGCGCCAGGATGGATTGGCGATCAGGTCGGCGAGTATGCCGTGCAGTCCGTCCGGCGGCTGCTCGGGGTTCACCAGCCGGCCGGCGCCCATTTCCTCGACGCGGCGCGCCACCAGGAACTGTTCCAGATGTCCGGGCAGCAGCAGCAGCGGCTTGCCGGCGAGCAGAAACGCGGTGGTGGTCGCCAGGCTGGCGTAGGTGACCGCGAGATCGGCTTCTCGCGTCATTTGCTCGATATCGGCCGGGTGATCGAGAAACACCAGATGGGGCGCGGCATACCGCGCCGCCAGGGTCGGCGGCAGGTTCGGGAAGTAGATCACGGTCGCGTGGCCGAGCGCCAGCAGGGCCGCCAGCACGGCTTCGTGATGCGGGCTTTCCGGACGCAGATAGGCGAACACGCGTTTGCCACTGGCATCCGGCCACGCCACCTGCCGTCCGGTCCCGGCGCTGGGCAGGCTGCCCCAGTAGCGCGCCGGTCCGCGCTCGGCATAGTGGTCGAGCTCGGGAAAGGTCACCAGCGCCTCTTCGGCGACATCGAACAACTCGGCCAGATGCTGCATCTGCGCACAGCCGTAGCGCGCCAGGACATGGTTCGCCGCGAACAGCGCGGCGAGATCGAGCTGGCTGATGGTCTGCTCCGGCACCTGGGTCCAGGGCCGCATGTTGGGCAAGGGGCTTTGCCTCGGCGGGGCGGTGAAGCCGTTGGAGAACAACATGACGGGCAGGCCCAGGCTGCGCGCCGCGAGCAGCGCGGTCGGCGCGTGGTCGGCCAGCACCAACCGGGCGCCGGTCAGGCGCATGGCTTCGCGCCAGGCGCCGACCAGGCCGAACAGCGAACGGGAATCCGCGTAGCCGAAGCGCAGCAGGATATCGGCATAAGTCAGGGGCGGGCCCGGCCGGGCGGACTCCGCCACGGTGGGGGCGGCCAGCCAGGTGAAGCCTTCGCTCGCCAGGAAATCGCCGACCACCGCCGCTTGCGTGACCGTCCAATGCACCTCGTGGCCGGCGTCGCGCAGCGCCCGCGCCAGCGGCATGAAGGCGCCGACGTGGCCCAGATTGGCGCCGAATTCCCAGGCGTAGAGAATGGAGTGCTTTCCCTCCGGCCCCCTTTCCGCGAAAGGGGGTGACGCCGGTTCGGCCGCGGTGCGGCCTCCGGGTGATTGGCTGTGCCGCGCTTGGGGCGGCCCGGCGCTTGGCACGGCCATTACACCAGCCTGCCGCCGCGCACTCGCCGGCCCAGCGTTGCCAGTGCGCCCATGCCCTGTCCGCCATGGGCGTGGGCAATCGCACAGGCCAGCGCATCGGCGGCATCGGCACTCGGCGTGCCGGGCAGGCCAAGCAGGCGCGCGACCATGGCCTGCACCTGTTCCTTGGCCGCCTTGCCGTGGCCGACCACGGCCTGCTTGACTTGCAGCGCGGTGTACTCGGCCACCGGCAGGTTTGCCGCGACCAGCGCGGAAATCGCCGCGCCGCGCGCCTGACCGAGCAGCAGCGTGGATTGCGGATTGACGTTGACGAAGACGATTTCGACCGCGGCCTGCTGCGGCTGATAGGTGGCGACGATTTCGGCGAGCCCGTCGAGTATGGTCTTGATCCGCTGCGGCAGGCTGCCCTCTGCATCCGTCTTGATACAGCCGCTGACGACGTAGCTGAGGGTGCTGCCGGCCTTGTCGATGACGCCGAAGCCGGTACTCCTCAGACCGGGGTCAATGCCGAGAATACGAAAGGATGTCGAGGCCGGGGTTTTCATGCCACCTCAGCCGGGCCGCCCCAAGGAGGTGGCGAGCCAAAATACGGAAGCGGCGATAGCCGCTGAACCGTTGTCACCCCCTGCCATGGGCAGGGGGGCGGGGGGATGGTCGTCATTTTCGCGCAAGATACACGCCCCACACGGCGAGCGCCATGCCCACCAGGGCCATGCCGGCCAGGCGTTCGTCGAACAGCAGCCAGGCGATCAGGGCGGTGCTGGGCGGCACCAGATAGAACAGGCTGGCGAGATTCACCGCGCTGCCGCGCCGGATCAGCATGTTGAGCAGGGAGACTGCACCCAGGGAAAGCACCAGCACCAGCCAGGCCATGGCGAAGATGAAATCGGGCGCCCACTCGACGCGGAAATTCTCTGAAAGCGCAACGACCGCGGCGGTGGCGACCGCCGTCGGCAGGAACTGGGCGATGGCGCCGGTGCGCCAGTCGAAGCTGGGACAAAAGCGTTTCTGGTACAGCGTGCCGAGGGTGATCCCGGCCAGCGCGGCCAAGGCCGGCCACAGGGCATCCAGGCCGAAGCCGCTGCCCAGCTTGCCCGACACCACCAGCGCGACGCCGACGAAGCCGAGCACCAGGCCGACCCATTGCCGCGTCAGCACGGCTTCGTTCAGCAGCCAGCCGGCGCCGACCGCGGTCAGCAGCGGTTGGATGCCCACCACCAGACTGGCGACGCCGGCCGGCAGGCCCTTCGCGATCGACATGAAGACGCCGCCCAGGTAGATGCCATGCAGCAGCAGGCCGGAGACCCCGATATGGAACCAGTGGCGCGCGTCCCGCGGCCAGGGCGCGCGCATCGCCAGCGCCAGCAGGGTCATTAGCGACAACACCAGCAGGTAGCGCACCAGCAGGAAGGAGAGCGGCTCGGCATGCGGCAAACCGAGTTTGGCGCCGATGAAGCCGGTGCTCCAGAGCAGGACGAACAGCAAAGGGATGGAACGGTTCATTGCATGCGTGGTCGAAAAATTCAACCCGCAAGGGTAACCGATTCGTAATCGGCGCGCTGTGCCGGGGCGGCGCTATGATGGTGTCAACCAAGCGAGGAGAAGGACGCGATGCGCAAGTTTGCTGCGGGACTGCTGACGCTGTTGATTCTGGTCGCTGCGGCGAGGGCGGAAGTTCCTGCAATCGGCAGTGCGGCGCCCGGATTCTCGCTGCCGGACCAGGACGGCGCGCCGCGCCGTCTGGCGGAATGGCGCGGACGCTGGGTGGTGCTCTACTTCTACCCCAGGGACGACACGCCGGGCTGCACCACGGAAGCCTGCAACTTCCGCGACGACATTTCCCTGATTACCGCATTGGGGGCGCAGGTGGTCGGCATCAGCGTCGACGATTCGGTATCGCACAAGGCCTTCGCCGAAAAGTATCGTCTTCCCTTCCCGCTGCTGGCGGACGCCACGGCAGCGGTGGCGCGGCAGTATGGCGCGCTGTCGGACTGGCTGGTACTCAAGATGGCGAAGCGCTACACCTTCATCGTCGACCCGGCGGGGCGCATCGCCAAGGTCTATCTGTCGGTCGACCCCGCGCGCCATGCGCAGGAGATCGTGGCCGACCTGAAAACGCTGCAGGGCGGGGCCGCCGGTCGTTGAGCGGCAGGCCGGCACGGCGGCGCGGGGCGTTTATTCGTCGATCACCGCGGTGGTGTAGACCTCTTGCACGTCGTCCAGGGATTCGAGCGCATCGAGCAGCTTCTGCATTCTCAGCGCATCTTCGCCGGTGAATTCGGTTTCGTTTTGCGGCTTCATGATCACTTCGCCGAATTCGGCCTTGAAGCCGGCCTTCTCCAGTGCTTCCTTGACCGCGGCGAAGTCGTTGGGCGGCGTGATGACTTCGATCGAGCCGTCGTCATTGCTCTGGATGTCGTCGGCGCCGGCCTCGATCGCCGCGTCCATCAGCGCTGCTTCATCGGTGCCCGGCGCGAACAGCATCTGTCCGCAGTGGGTGAACAGGAAGGCGACGCTGCCGTCGGTGCCCATGTTGCCGCCATGCTTGGCGAAGGCGTGGCGCACCTCGGCGACGGTGCGCACCTTGTTGTCGGTGAGGCAATCCACCATCACCGCGGCGCCGTTGATGCCATAGCCCTCGTAGCGGATTTCTTCGTAGTTCACGCCCTCGAGCTGCCCGGTGCCGCGCTTGACCGCGTTGTCGATGTTGTCCTTGGGCAGGCTCTGTCCCTTGGCCTTTTCGATGGCCAGCCGCAGCCGCGGATTGGCGCTGACATCGCCCCCGCCCATCTTGGCGGCGACGGTGATTTCCTTGATCAGCTTGGTGAAGACCTTGCCC